>Ga0247815_10000119_pt1 | contig 58891 bp, 38 predicted proteins | sample UWRJL194509B1_FD_181014 | JGI IMG/M metagenome (GOLD analysis project Ga0247815, IMG submission 181014) | Plant litter microbial communities from Arlington Agricultural Research Station in Wisconsin, United States - UWRJ-L194-509B-1 | ecosystem: Environmental > Terrestrial > Plant litter >... | reverse complement strand
GAACTTTTACGTTCGCTTATTCATGAGAATTAACATTACGTGTATTTTTTTGTTTTCATTTTTATTGCAGGTAAGTGGTGCTTCACTTGCCCAAAATATTACATTATCGAAAAAAAACATTACCATCTCCCAATTATTTACTGTTATTAAATCCCAAAGCGGATTTGACTTTCTTTATGAGCCCGATATGCTGGCAAAGGTAAAGCGTATAGATATAAACGTACGCAACGCATCGATCAGCGAGGTGCTGGATAAAGCCTTTACCGGTCAGCCTTTAACTTACACTATTGAGCAGAAAACGATAGTGGTAAGGAAAAAAGAAGAAAATGTACTGGATAAAATTATCAGTGCAATCAGGTTAACGGACCTTGCTGGCCAAAAGGCTGGCTATCTGGTTACAGGTAAGGTTACTGATGAAACCGATCACGCATTACCAGGTGTTACGGTACGGATAAAAAATGGCAGCCAGGCTGTCATCACCAATGAGATAGGTACGTATGCCATAGTTGTAAATGACTCCAATTCAATACTGGAATTTTCATACCTCGGTTACAAAACCGAGCAGTTTACGGTGAATACTGCCGCTAATGTCAACATAAAAATGACCCCTGATCCAGCAAAACTGGATGAGGTTCAGGTGATTGGTTATGGTACCACAACCCGCCGTCTGAACACAGGATCACAGGTAGGAATCAGCGCAAAAGACATAGCAAACCAACCTGTCACCAATGTGGGCCAGGCGATGCAAGGACGGCTTCCGGGTGTGACGGTGGTACAGAATAACGGTCTCCCTGGCGCAGGAATCACTATCCAGGTAAGGGGAGTAACTTCGATTTCAAATAACAGTTTACCGTTCTATATTATTGATGGTGTACCCTTTATGAACTCACCGATTTCAGGTCAGTCATCGGGGACAGGAGGGGCGGGTGTACAGTCTGCTGAAGGAGCAACCAGTCCGCTGAATATTCTGAACCCCGCAGATATCGAGAATATTGAAGTCTTGAAGGATGCAGATGCTACAGCTATCTATGGCTCACGTGGAGCTAATGGCGTGGTGTTAATTACTACAAAAAAAGGTAGGGCTGGGAAAACCGAGTTCAATATCAATGCTTCTTCTGGTATGTCTAAAGTCGGGCATTTTGTAGAAATGCAGAATACACAACAATACCTGGCACTGCGTCGTTTAGGTTTTGCTAACAATGGGACAACACCTACAACAACTGCTGATCCTGATCTTACGGTCTGGGATCAAAATGCTTATACCAATTTTCCTAAGCTGCTGTTGGGTAATACGGCACGTACATATGATGTTACCTCTAATATTTCTGGTGGCGATGCGCGTACTAATTTTTATTTAAGTGGTACTTACCATAAAGAATCTAATGTTTATCCAGGAAGCCAGTCGTACAACCGTGGCGGTGGTAACCTAAATATCAATCACTCCTCTATTGACGGAAAGTTTACTCTTGGTTTATCCGCTATTTATACTGCAGATAAAAACAATATTGCCACTACAGAACTGGCTAATTACGCCTACAGTCTTGCCCCGAATTACCCGCTTTATAAGCCGGACGGAAGTTTATACTGGGCCAGTGGAACATCATTTAACAACCCTATTGCCTATCTGGACCAAACCAATGATAGCCGTGCAAGCAACTTTATCACTAACCTGAACCTCAAATATACCCTTGCGAAAGGCCTGGATTTTAAAACTTCGGTGGGTTATGGCCGAACTGATACACGAACTGTTACTATCAGGCCATTAACTTCATTAAACCCCGACTATGTAATCAACAATTCAGGAACGGCAGGTCAGTCGTATACTTACGTTAACAATTACATTTTTGAACCACAGCTAAACTATAAAACAAAAATTTGGAAGGGTAATCTGGATCTGCTTGCGGGTGGATCATGGCAGTATAATAAGGCAAATTCGCCATATAGTGTAGTTGGATCAGGATTCGCATCTGACGACTTCCTGACGAATATTGCTTCGGCAAGCACCGTTAGCTTTACGAATAGCTCGCAGGAATATAAATATGTTTCAGTTTTTGGGCGTGCTAATTACAACCTGTCCAGCAAATATATCCTGAATGTTTCCTTCCGCCGCGACGGCTCTTCTAAATTTGGCGAAGACAGACGTTTTGGTGATTTCGGTGCAGGTGGTGCCGCCTGGATATTTTCTGAAGAAAGCCTGGTTAAGGACAATCTTCCCTGGTTAAGCTTTGGTAAATTACGTGGTAGTTATGGCATAGTAGGAAGTGATGGTATAGGTAACTATGGGTATTTGGACTCTTATGCTTCCACTTCTTATGTGTACAACGGTATTTCTGGTTATCAGCCTACGCGACTGGCCAACAATTCATACCAGTGGGAATCAACCCGGAAAATAGAAGCTGCACTGGAACTGGGTTTCTTAAAAGACCGGCTTTCACTCACCACATCTTTTTACCGCAACCGTACCAATAACCAGTTACTTGCTGAACCAATAAGTGCCCAATCGGGCTTCTCATCTTTCCAGTCTAACCTTCCTGCACTGGTACAGAATTCAGGTGTGGAATTCACGCTGAACAGTACCAATATCCGTAACAAAGAGTTTAGCTGGACATCATCTTTTAACATCTCAAAAAACCGTAATAAACTGGTTGCTTTTGAAGGTTTGGAAAAATCAGCTAATTTTTCGGCTTTATATGTTGTAGGTAATCCTATCAGTTCATTTTATGCATACCAGTATACCGGAATTAATCCAACAACAGGATTGCCTGCATTCACTGATTTTAACGGAAATGGAACAATCACTTCCGGTTTGGCAGCTACAGGCGTAGGAGACCGTGTTTATACAGGTACAGCTTATCCTGACTTTTTTGGCGGGCTAACCAATACATTTGCCTACAAGGGTATTACGCTTGATTTTACTTTCCAGTTTGTGAAACAAAAGGGCAGAAGCCTGCTTAGTTCAACCTTTTACCCTCCTGGAATGCCATATAACGCAGCAACTAGTGTAGTAAACGATTACCTGGCGCTGGGATCGCAGAACCAACTGGTAACAGCTGCCGCTAGAGGAATTGGCCGCGATGCGTATCTTGCTTATACAAACTATGCAGGCTCAGACGTCAACATTATAGATGCTTCATTTATCCGGATGAAGAATGTTAGTCTTTCCTATAATTTACCTGCAAAATGGGTTCCTAAAATCAAAAACGTCCGCTTGTACATGCAGGGACAAAACTTATTTACAATAACCGGCTATGAAGGTTTTGACCCGGAATCGCAGGGTGTAGTTACCCCTCCATTAAGGTCAATCGTTGCCGGTTTACAATGTACTTTTTAATCCTACACTCATGTCAAATAAATTATCTCATAGTATAAAGATAGGCGTAATTGCCATGGCCATCAGCGTGTCTGGTTGCAAAAAGCTGATCGACATTAACCCGCCTGTAAATGAAACCCCTTCTGCCGCCATTTTTGCTTCCGACCGTACGTCACTAGGCGCCCTTTCAGGAATGTATGGCTACTTTACATCAGCCGTGGCCCAACATACAGATCTGGTTGTAAACTCGTCACTGATGGCGGATGACCTCAGATATCTTGGAATTGCTGTGGCCCCCACTGAATATAACAATAATACTTACCTGGTAAATTCAGCGTCAACAGAAGCATTCACCAGCTGGTATGCACTCATTTACCGTGCAAATGCAATCATCCAGGGGATGCGGGAAGTTAGTGGTACATCTGAAGCCATCAGAACACGCCTTACTGCCGAAGCTAAAATAATCCGTGCTTACAGTTATTTCAACCTGGTTAACCTCTACGGTGCAGTACCATTGGTGATATCAACGGATGCAAATGTCACTGCTTTTTTACCCCGCGAAACACCTGAAAATGTATATCGGCAGATGATTACTGACCTTAGTGATGCTAAAGCCAGTTTGCCGGCTGATTACTCCGCCACGGCAGGGTCGCGCACAGGAGTGAATAGGTTTACTGCATCTGCTTTGCTGGCGCGTGTGTATATGTTTACAGGCGACTATGCGGCAGCAGAAAGTAACGCGTCTGAGGTAATTGCGTCAAGTCTTTATAGCATTACACCGTCAGCAACGATGAGAACCGCCTTATTTGTGACCAACAGTGCTGAAAGTATCTGGCAATTGCCTCCGTATTTGAGCGCTACCACTTATTACACAGCTGAAGGTTCGCAATTTATTCCTTCCAGCGCATTGGCTATTAATTATACGCTGCAGCCAGGCTTATTGCAGATTTTCCAGGCCAACGACTTACGCCGCACAGGCTGGATGAGCACAAGGGTGGTGTCAGGAACTACATACACCATCCCTTTCAAATATAAATACAGGGACAACGCAACTGCAACCGCGGCAGGTGTGACAGAAAACCAGATTATTTTGCGATTGGCTGAACAATATCTGATCAGGGCAGAAGCACGTGCAAGGGTTGGAAGTAATACAGCGGGCGCATTAAGCGACCTTAACGTGATCCGGGTTCGCGCTGGTTTAGCGGCCAGTACCACTACTGCTGCGACAATACTGCTGGACGAAATTGCACTTGAAAACCGCAGGGAATTTTTCTGCGAGCAGGGTTTCAGATGGAACAACCTGAGAAGGACAGGGCAGGCAGATGCAGTTTTAGGTGCGTTGAAACCTACATACAGACCGCAAGCTAAACTTTATCCTTTCGCTCAGTCGATCATCAATGTAAATACCAATCTGGTTCAAAATCCTGGATACTAAAATATTACTGCTAAGCTTAACTAAATCTAGCTAAAAAGACAAATAATGGTTGTGATCCCGCATCATTTGATGCGGGACACTTCCCTCAAACTTAAATTAATGGATAATAATATTGTAAAATTGATTGGGCTTTCGCACCGATATGGGACTGCATGGGCTATTCGCGACATAAGTTTTGAGATCAGTGAACACGGTGTACTCGGTTTGCTGGGCTCTAATGGCGCAGGTAAATCAACCACCATGAACATTATGTGTGGTGTTCTTAATCAGACAGAAGGTTCTGTAGAGGTAGGCGGCTACTCGATGGAGACCAACCCGATCGAAGCCAAAAAACTCATCGGCTTTCTGCCGCAGAATGCACCGCTTTATATGGAGCTCACCGTAAAGGAATACCTTACACAATGTGCACACTTGCGCTTGGTACCCAAAAAGGAAGTGAGCTATGCTGTGGATAAGGCGATGTCTAAATGTGGTGTTTCACATTTTGAAAACAGGCTGATCTCTAATCTTTCAGGAGGGTACAAACAGCGCGTTGGTATTGCACAAGCGATTATCCATGAACCCAAACTGGTGGTACTTGACGAACCTACAAACGGACTGGACCCCAATCAGATTACTGAAGTACGCAAACTGATCAAGGCAGTAGGAGAAGAGAAAGCTGTTATTTTTTCATCACATATCCTATCGGAAATACAGGCTACCTGTACCAATGTAAAGATGATAGAAAATGGCAGAATGGTGTTTGCAGATACGATGGATGCATTTAATAACTACATCGATCCGGACAGTCTGGTGATGTCGCTGCTGAATCCGCCTGCTATCGAATTGCTCCAAAGTCTTGAAGAGGTAAAAAGCGTTGAGGCCATTAGCAGTACCAAATTTCGCATTCACTTTAGCGGAGGACCGGAAATCAGCGAACGCCTGATCCGCCGAAGTATCGATCAGGACTGGAGAATGCGCGAAATCACGCTCGAAAAAAGCTCTCTTGATCAAATCTTCGCCCAATTGTCAAACAAAACACCAAAAAATTAAGCATGAAAAATATTCTAAGGATTGCCCGCATAGAGCTGAGCCTTTTATTCTACTCACCGGTTGCATGGATAGTAATGCTGGTATTTATTATTCAGTCTGGCTGGAGTTACATGTCTGTTATTCAGAGAATGGAGCAGGCACAGCAGATGGGTGTAATTACCAATGGTCTTACCAATTCACTTTTTTCTGGCTTCAGGGGATTGTTCCCGACGATGCAGGAATACCTTTATCTGTATATACCCTTGCTCACAATGGGCTTGATCAGCAGGGAAACCCATAGTGGATCTATCAAATTATTGTATTCTTCCCCGATCCGGGTAATCGATATTGTTGTGGGTAAATATCTCGCAATGATCACCTACTGTATGATGCTGATGGCGTTGCTGCTGGGATTAGGTGTGTTGTCGTTCTTTACCGTTAAGGACGTTGATTTTATGTTCATTCTTTCGGGGATTATCGGACTTTACCTGCTGATATGTGCCTACTCTGCTGTAGGTATATTTATGTCAAGTTTGACTACTTACCAGGTAGTTGCAGCGATCAGTACGCTGGTAGTACTGGCAATTTTAAAATTTATTGGTGGCCTTTGGCAAGGCGTAGCATTTGTACGGGATATTACCTATTTCCTTTCTATTTCTGGTAGGGCAGAAGAATCAATTACCGGCCTGCTAGGTAGTAATGACGTGCTGTATTTCCTGATTGTAATAGCCATGTTCCTTGGTTTTACCTTTTTAAAGCTGCAGTTTGAACGCCGCACGATTTCCCTGTCGCGTAAACTGACTGGTTATGTAGGTCTTATCGTTATATTGCTGGTTATCGGCTATGTTAGTTCATTGCCACAGTTTATTTTTTATGTGGATATGACGGCGGATCATGACCGTACATTAACCAGACCGAGCCAGGACGTCATCGCCAAAATTGATGAGCCGGTCCTGATGACTACTTATGTGAACCTGCTGGATGAAAACTATTTCTTTGGTTTGCCGAGTGGGCAGAATAATGACAGAAAGGTTTTTGATAAATACTTCAGGTTTATGCCATACATGCGTATGAAATACATATACTATTGGGACCATTCTGAGAACGCAGCATTATACAAACAAAATCCAGGATTGACTGACGAACAGATTGCCAAAAAGATGGCAAAAGTTACTGAGCTGGATTTTGATGAATACCTGCGGCCAGAGCAAATTAGAAAGGTGATTGATTTGAGACCTGAACGTAACCGTCTGGTTAGAACACTCACATACAAGGGAAAAACCGTGTTTCTGCGAATGTTTGACGATCTGGTAAGGTATCCGTCAGAAAAGGAAACTACTGCTGCTTTGAAGAGATTGATAGCCCCTTCACCAAGAGTAGGTTTTGCTACAGGACATCGCGAGCGTAATATCACCAGGACTGGAGATGCCGACTATGAAGTGTCTACCAATGAAATTGCGTTTCGTAATTCACTGGTCAATCAGGGATTTGATATCAGTTCAGTTCGTGTTGATGATGCTGACCTGCGTGAACACGTAGATGTGCTGGTAATAGCTGATCCTTTAACGGCTTACACACCCCAGGAATTAACCAATCTCTCCTCATATATCAATGCAGGTGGCAACCTACTGGTAGCAGCTGAACCAGGAAACAAAGCAATACTGAATCCTATACTAAATTTGGCAGGTGCCGAAATAGGGGACGGAATGCTGGTACAGAGCAGCATTAATTATGAGCCTGCATTTATACTGGGCGGACTCAATTCAAAAAACTGGCAGAGACTTGCCGGCAAAGCTGATAACAGGAAACAGGATAGTGCTTTTGTGTCCATGCCAGCAGCAACACCGGTAAAAGCCTTGCCTGGAACTACATTCGAAGCGTTACCAATTCTTGAAACCGCTGCTGCAACTACCTGGCTTGTGCCACAATTGCAGATTGATAAAACAAAAGAACTGATAGATTCCCGTAAAGATGGAGAGAAAACAAGTTCTATTATAGCACTGGCCCTTCGACGCAAAACGCAGCAGGGGGAGCAAAGGATTATGGTTACGGGTGATGCCGATTTCATGGGCAACGCAGAATTGAGGAGAAGGGGACCAGGGATGATCAATTTTACCTTCGTAACTGAGCTGTTCAAGTGGTTTAGCAATGGGGAATTCCCAATTAATACCACGCGCCCTGAGCCACAAGACAACAAAATATTACTGACCACTGCGCAGCTGACGATGATCCGTTGGGGTTGGGTAGGCATATTGCCTGCGCTGATTGCTATTTCTGTATCCTGGGTATTAATTTCAAGAAGGAGACGATAAATTTTATGAACAATCCACATAAGGCTATTATACTGCTTGCCATTTTATTTTCTTTGCCAAAGCTAATGTTTGCACAGGATGCACCATTGGTTAAAGACCCTGGTGTGAGAACCGGAAAGTTAAAAAATGGTTTCAGTTACTATATCAGGCATAATGAAGAGCCTAAAAGACGGGCAACTATTTATCTTGCTAATCGGGTAGGTTCAATTCTTGAAAGCAATGAGGAACAGGGTATTGCTCATTTTATTGAGCATATGAATTTCAATGGTACAAAACATTTCCCCAAAAATGATTTAATCAGTTATCTTGAACGTTCAGGTGTAAAGTTTGGGGCAGATCTGAATGCATTTACCACTTTTGATGAAACTGTTTACCAGCTTCCATTACCTACAGATGAGCCGGGCCTTTGGAAACAAGGGATGTTAATTATGCGCGACTGGGCGGCTGATGCTACATTGGATAAGGTGGATTTTGAACAGGAGCGAGGTGTAATCAGGGAAGAAAAGAGGCTCAGGAGTACTGCATCCGGAAGGATGGGCGACCAATATCGTCCGGCTCTTTACAACTTTTCAAGATACGCCAGCCGCATGCCTATCGGTAAGGATGATGTGATCAACAAAGCAGATGTTGCTGTTGCCAGAAACTTTTATAAAAGGTGGTACCGTCCGGATTTGCAGGCACTTATTGTTGTGGGAGATATTAACGTTGATGATATAGAGAAACAGATTGTACAGCTTTTTTCGGATCTGAAATCACCAGCCAAATTGGCTAAGCGCGATCAATATCCGATTGCCCTCCACGATTCTACGTCTTTTCTGAAAGTTACTGATCCGGAGTTTGGACAATATTATGTCCAATATTATTTTAAGGCTTTAAGTCAGCCATTGCGGACTGAAAACGACTTTAAACTTCAGCTTACCAGACAACTGACAAACGCCTTGTATGCTTCGCGGTTAAGTAATGTGTTCAACAGTGGTAAACTTCCTTACCTGGCGGCGAGTGCTCAGATCAGCACAGTTATCAACAACCTTGACGCGCTGACACTCACTGTTTCGCTCAACCCTGAGCAGATGAAACAAGGGTTTGAAGCTTTCTGGCAGGAAATGGAGCGTATCCGCAGTTTTGGATTTACCGCGGAAGAATTGAAAGCTGTAAAAGACCGGCTGAGCCGCGGTATGGAGCTTGCACTTTCTGAAAAAGACAAGATGAAATCAGTAAGTTATGCTGATGAATACCTTCAGAATTTTACAGCAGGGGATGTATACCTGAGTATCGAAGAAAGAGATAAGCTTGTTAAACGATACATTTCTGAGCTGAGCGTAAAGGACATCAGCAACTACCTGTCGGTTTTTCTGAAGAGTGCCGACCGGACAGTTCTGGTTTTAGGCCCGGAAAAGAGTAGGAAAGAACTGCCTGATCAAAATGTACTGGCAGTTTGGGAAAAGGAAGCCGCGCAGCGAAAGTTGGATCCGTATAAATCGGAGATGCTTAGCCAAAGCCTGCTGCTACACCAGCCTGTTCCAGGAAAAATTGTGAAAGAAGAGAAGATACAATCTTTGGGTATCGTCCACTGGCTGTTATCCAATGGGATGGAAGTTTATGTGAAGCCGACCAGTTTCAAAAATGATGAAGTACTTTTCACAGGTTTCAGCAAAGGAGGCACATCACTGTATGAGATGAAGGATTTTTATTCGGCGAAAAATGCATCGTCTTTCACCACCAGCAGTGGCCTGGGAAGGTTTAATGCGAACCAGCTGAACAGCTTTTTGAACAGTAAAGCCCTGCAGGTTAAACCCTATATTGTAGACCGATCTGAGGGAATAGCCGGCGGTAGTGCTGTAAAGGACCTTTCTGTGGCAATGGAGATGGTGAATGCCTATATGACGGAGCCAAGACTGGATACGGCCCGTTTCAAAATGATCATAGATCAGTCTAAAGCTGCTTTCAGGAACCGTACCGCAAATCCTGAACGGGATTTTACGGATACAATTACTACTGTGCTTTCAGGAAACCATCCACGAAGAAAACCCATGTCTTTGTCTGATATTGATCAGCTAGATTCAACCAGGGTGCGACGGATATTCCGTGAAAGATTTAGTAATGCCGCAGATTTTGTATTTGTTTTTACCGGCAACGTGCAACCGGATTCTTTGAAGCCAATCGTGGAACGTTATCTGGCCTCGCTGCCGGGAGAATCAACGAAGGAATCTGCGAGAGATTTAAATATACGTGTTCCCGAAGGCCGCCTGAGAAAAGACTTAACAGGTGGAGCAGGAGATAAGGCCTCTGTACAGCTGGTATTAAGCGGTAAGTATGATTACGATACCAAAAATAATCTGTACCTGGAATTATTGAAAACAGCTTTAAATTTCCGTTTAACCGAACGCCTGAGAGAGAAAGAAGGAGGGGTATATTCTCCTGCTGTTTACCTTACGCAGGCAAAGGAACCACTAGGTTTCTATTCTTTCACAGTATCGTTTGGCTGTGACCCCGCAAAAATGGAACAACTAATTAAGGCTACACAACAGGAGATAGATTTACTTTCTGAAGGTGGCGTAAGCGCGGACGACTTGAAGAAATTTATAGCGGAGCAATCGCGCGAGGATGAACTTGCTTTGCGGACCAATGACTTTTGGTTGAACTACATACAGAAACAGCTGGAAAACAAGGAGCCGCTTGCAGCATTGTTAAAAAGCGAAGCGGACTTGAAAGCTTTGACTACCAAAGAAAGTACCAAATACAGTGGGAAATTTTTGACGAGAAAGAATGAGGTAATATTTACACTGCGCCCTAAGGCAAAGTAAAAATATATAAGAGCTTTTCACTGGTGGATGCCGTGAATTGGGTAAATAATAGTTAATAATAAAGTATTCCGCCAATCGGCGGAATACTTGTTTTTCGACCTTTCGATTATCCGTTGATGAATATGCCGCTGGGCGGTGAGGCCTGTATAATGCATTCGCGGGCCGGTATTTAACCTAAATCGCTTAACCAATTGATGGATTCTGAACATATGATGCCCAAAGCTCATCCAGATTTTTACCGGTAAGTTTGTTCCAGCTTTCTGCAGTATAAGTATGGTTGCGCAATTGCTGATCAATAGTTTTGATGATGCCCGGTTTAACCTTGCTTTCCATCCAGACAAAAAACCTTGCAGTGATGCGGTAACTGTTTTTATAACTATGCTCTGGCTTTAATGCGGGCAGAGTCCAGCCGGCGCCAGGGTTATTAATACCGAACTTATACCGGACATAGTCGGCAATACCTTCGGTAAGCCATCCCGGGCCAACACTTCTTCCGTAATCCTGAACAATATGCATCCCCTCATGGGTTACCACATCGATATCGCCGGGATGTTTGCTCATGTACGCAGGACTAAATACAATCACACCATTAGAGGTCGCGGCAACACCTTTATAGGCTGTATCAACAAAGAACTTTACTGCTTTGAGTGTTTTAGGGTTGTATTCTTTAGCGAGTATTGGGTAGACCTGGAAAAAAGTGGCGATTAATTTTTCTTTAAGTTTAGGGTCAAAGCCCTGATCATTACTCTCGTAGGTAAGCTTATATTTTCCTTTTTTGATGACTTCCTGGGCGTGGATCTGCGTGCCTGCTAAAGCCAGGCCGAAAAATGCGAGAATAAGTAGGTGTCTTTTGTTCATATATAGTGTTTGCAAATTTTAAAAGGAGACGTCGTAACTGCGCGTCTCCTGTAATTTATTTAATAGCCCGGATTCTGCTGCAAATTAACATTTAAATCTCTCTGCTGCTGTGGAATCGGGTAAAGTGTTCTGGTAGCTGCAGTGGGCGTATGGTCCCACCATGTACCAGTGGTAAACTTCCCAAAGCGGATCATATCATCTCTCCTGAACCCTTCAAAAATGAACTCGCGGCCACGTTCTGTGAGCAACTCGTCAAGCGTAAGCGTGGCTGAAGTGTATGGAACATACGTGCCTGCTGCGTAAGCACGTTGTTTGGAAGCATTAATCAGCTGCAGCGCATCAGCATTTGCTGTTCCACCGTTTTTGCGCATCAGTGCTTCTGCTTTTGCAAAATAAATCCAGGTTAAACGGTACACATTCCAGTCAGTATTGTTATAGTTCAGATCGATTGCAGGAACGCCGCCCGGGCCGGCAACCTGGTTACCAAGTTTATACTTGTTGAAGCGAACTCCGCTGTTTTCTTCGCCTTCGCTCATGTTGGAAACGGTAGAATTAGTTTTATTTTTTTGAATATTATCAACGAAGGTCAATTGAAGTCCGTTGTATTCCTCGGAAGCTAAAACCGGTGTTTTTCCATCTGCAAATTTAACCTGCGAACCTATACTCAGCCAGTTTGACCTGCGCAGGTCGTTCGCCTCATATTTGGTGTAATTACCAGGAACCACTACGATGCCATCATTACCACCGCGGCCGCCGCCATAGATTTCCTGTTGCTTAAAGTGGTAGAATTCCCCAGGCCATGATGGTTCAAAGTTGGCGATGGTAAAGTTATAGGCAATGGAGAAGATCACTTCTTTAGACAATTCGTTAGTGGTCTTGTACTGATCTGTGATATTGGGATCCAATGCCATAGTTCCGTTTTGTGCTCCGCCAGCACCGTTAATTACCTGATCGGCAGCGGAAATACAATCATCCCAACGGGCAGTACCGGTCCATATTTCAGCGTTAAGATAGAGTTCGGTGAGCATTGCGTAGCCGCTGGCCTGAGACATACGTCCCAGCTGAACACTGGAAAGTTTTGGTGCCTTGTCTATATTCTCTTTGATTTCTTTTTCAATAAAATTAAATACATCTTTTCGCGCCATTGTTTCTGGACGAACGGGAACACCTACCTGTGTAACTACAGGGATATTTCCAAAAAGGTCCATCAGTTTCAGATAATGAAATGCACGAAGCAATTTCAGTTCTGCCAAAAAGGAGTCTTTCTCTGTTTGGGTTAGGCCCATGTCAGTAAGGCTTCTTTTTTCAATGTTCTCGATCGGATCATTACAGAAACCTACACCGGTGTACATTAAACGCCATGCATTGTTCAGTCCGCCCTCGTCAACAGTCCATGTATGGTAGTGTAACCGTTTCCATTTTCCACCATCTTCACCATGGCGCCCCTTGGTTGGCCAGGCCAGTTGATCTGCAGATAGTTCTGCGGGTCTCCACCAGCCATCCTGACCTGATGGTGTCACCCAGGCATTGGCATGTGTATATGGCCTTAAAACAGCCGATAACACCTCGGTTTTATTGTTGTAAAAATTATCTGCAATCAGCAAATCGTACGCATTTTCATCAAGCTGTTTTTTACAGGCTGAAGTAACCATTACAACGAACAGTCCTATATAGGTGATATATCTCTTTTTCATCTCTCCTTAAATTAAAATCCAATATTTACGCCGAATACAAATGATCTGGTGCCTGGGTAAGCGCTGCGGCTGTCAATACCGAGTACCCTCCCGTTGTTGTCATTTCCTATACCGGTATCCTCAATATAATCAGGATCGCTGCCGCTATAGCCAGTGATTGTTGCAAGGTTCTGTGCGGTCACATAAACTGACAGGTTGTTGATGTACTTGTTCTTGACCCTGAAATCGTAACCTACTGTTACCTCGTCCAGTTTCACGAAGGATCCGCTTTCTATATAATAATCTGAATACATGTACGTATCATTGATCTGGCTGTATTTGCCGAATGTGCTTTGCAACAGGTTACCGCTCCATGTTTTATTGGCATATGAAAGTGCTGTGGTATTGAGGATGTCATAATCAAACTTGCCTCTGAGGAATACCTTCAGACTTAAATTTTTATATCTGAAGTTGTTACCCAGTGATGCATAATATTTAGGAATAGCATTACCAATAGGGGCAAGGTCTGTCAGGTTACGGTCTTTGGAGTTATTGATCTGCGCATTTAATACAGCCTCGCCATTGCGGTTATAAAATAACCATTTGCCGTCTGAGGTAAAACCAGCGAAGCGCTTGCCCCAGAATTCACCAAGCTTCCCCCCTTCATATGTGGTATAGGCATCTCCCAGTGCGCCTGCGCCACCAATGGGTCCAAATGTTTTGTAAAATACCTTGTACTCGTCATTTGAGTAAGAATCCAGCGTATTCTTCAGTGTACTGGCAGTTGCTGTAATATCCCAGCTGAAATCAGTATGTTTCATTGCTGCATAAGACAGTGCGAGTTCGATACCTTTTGAAGAAATCTGTCCAACGTTGGTGTAGAGGGTGCTTTGTACAAACGGAGGCTGCGGAGAAGTATACGTATCCAGCAGGTCCTTTACTTTACGCTGGAACAGGTCTACCGAACCGGAAAGTTTGTTACTGAACATTGTAAAATCTACCCCGATGTTTGTTTCACGTTTCCGTTCAAATCTAAGGTTAGGATTGGGGTTTCGGCTTGGGCCATAAGTTTCAAGATATTGGCCGTCCGGATAAATGTAACGGCCACCGCCGCCCAGTGTGACGCGTGACGCATTGTTAGCAAAACCACTGTTACCGGTTTCACCGTATCCCACTCTTAGTTTCAAGCTGTTGATAAAAGTGAGATCCTTGACAAATTGTTCTTCGGACAGTAACCAGGCAACCGAGGCCGCAGGGAAATATCCAAATTTATTATTGTTACCAAACCTTGACGACCCTTCTCTGCGCAAGATCACACTTGCAATGTATTTGCTGTTAAATGAATAGTTTAACCTTCCAAAAAGGGCAACCAGCGTGTTATCATTTTTGTTACTGGCGATGGTCGCTTTACCCACTGCCAGGGCAGATCCCTGTGCGAGGTTGTCCTCGCGGAACAAGTCATTGATGAAGCCCCTGTTAGAAGCACTGAAACCTTCTTCAATGTGGTATCTGTAGCTATACCCTCCAAGTAGCGTAAAGTTGTGTTTGCCTGCAAAAATTTTGCTGTACTGGATGGTGGGTTCAAATGCATAATCCTGCGATAAGAATGTCCCTCTGGCTGCATAGCCTCCATTTGGAAAGCTTGTATTCTCCACAGAGTTTTCCCCGGCTTTAAGAATATACTGACCGTCAACACGGTTATCCCTTAATGCTGAACCGAAAGCAGAGAGGGTAAGCCCGTCGATGATGGTAAAGTCGGCCTTTACATCCGCAGAGCTGGTCTGCTGTTTGCGGTAACTTGTTTCCTGGTTTAAACGGGCAAGCTCATTCCTGCTTGTCAGATCAAAACGGTAGCTGCCGTCGGGGTTAAAGTTCGAAAGTGTAGGATTTTTGGTGAGTTCACTTTCAAAGCCTTCGCCACCTAAAAGATTTGCATTGTTTAAATTCGTGGCGAGATTAACGGCCATCTTTAAGCGGTCGTTTAAACCGGTTTGTCCAATACTCAGTCGTACAGTATAATCTTTACGGCCATTCTGCTCGGCAATACCGTCAAGATTACGGTAGTTTATACTTGCCCTGTAGGTTGTTTTATCACCACCACCGGCCAGTGAAAGGCTATGGTTTTGTGAGAAGTTATTTTTGTTGATCAGCCCGGAATAGAAATCCGTAGAACTCCCGAAATCCTGTTGCTTGATATCACCCGAAGCAATTCTTGCACGGAACTCGTCTGCTGTAAGAAAATCGAGGCGCTGATTCAACACTTCCTTTCTGATGTAAGACGAGTAATTGAATTGAGGAGGTCCTTTTTTACCTTTTTTTGTGGTTACGATGATTACACCGGCATTGGCTGTTGAACCATAAATTGCCGCACCGGATCCGTCTTTAAGGACGTCAATTGATTCAATATCATCCTGCTGAAGGAGGTCGAGGTTTCCTCCCGGAATACCATCGATAACGTATAGAGGGCTGGTACTGCCGGTTACACTTACTGCACCACGTAACTGTACGCCCACCCCGCTGTTAGGGTTAGAGCCGCTTCTTGTGATTTGCAGACCGGCTACTTTGCCCTGGATCAGATCCAAAGGGTTACGTGCACCTGTACTTCTGAATTCATCCGGACCTACGTGAGCAGTTGCTGATGATACTTCTTTTGAGTTCCTGGTTCCATAACCAATGCTCACTACGGTAACCTCGTTTAAATTATTGCTGGAGGAAATCAGCCTGATGGTGCGGTTTGCTGCCCCGGCACTTTGAGACTGTGAAACAAAGCCAATAAAAGTGAAGGTAAGCGTATGGCCCGCTTCCGCTTCGATGCGGTAATCACCGTTGGAATCTGTAAGCACTGTTTTGCCCGATGTGGCATTCTTTACGGTTACGCCTGGAAGAGGGATGCCCTTATCGTCAACCACTTTACCTGTGATGATAGTTTGAAAGCTGGCTGTTTCAACAAGGTTCAGGTTGGTGTAGGCCGGCCGCTCTGGCCCGCTGGTTCCCAGCACCACGACGGGGGTGCTGAGTATCGACATCACTAATAAGCCTGTAAATTTAGGTAGAATAATTTTCATGCGTGATTGGTTAGATCATTATAGAATTAGGAAGAATTAATTTTGTGTAGCCGGTTACTAAATCGGTTTACTTTTAGATAGCTGCTATCAGAAAGCATGGTTTTAAGGTTATGGAGAGCTCATGTTCATAGCGGGTTTTATTGGTTAGAGGCAGCAGACGGCAGCGTGTTTTTATGAAAGAAATGCCCTCCTTCCAAAGTTGATAATAGTTCAGCTCAGATTAACGGAGCTGATGGGAAGAGCATAAAAAATCGAAATAGATAAATTTTTAAATCATTATTCAACAATGGTTTATGAATAAAAAACCCCTGAAAAATCGAAACTTTTCAAGGGTTATTTGATGATATTTTACAATACTGCACTGTAATTTTCCGGCGCAATAATAGAAAATTTTCAGGAATCGACCGCGTCTTTTTCCTCGTCATTAAATTTGATTTCCATAATCTTTTTATCGAATTCATCTCCATGAACTATCGCTTTGGATTTAACCCGGAACTTGTAGGTATAGATTGTACTTATGGTGTGTTCCAAAATATTTGCGATGGTTTGGCTATCCTTTATGCCCAGCCTGATCAGGGCAAAAATCCGAAGACTGGTGTTGAGGACTTCAGTTTTCTTGGGAATAATCTGATCTTCTGGTTTAAGCAGGGAATTAAATGAACTGATAAAGTTTGGGAAAAGTTTAAGGAAGATATTATCGAAAGTATTGAACAGTGATGTACGCTCCTTCCTTATGTCTATGCCTTTTGCAATTTGTGCAAGTTCCTTATAGCTTTCATGTTTGATCATCTTCTCTGAGGACCGTTTGATCTTTTCCAGCTTCTGAATATATCCCGATACTACCTGAAAGAAGTAGCCTATGTATTCTTCTTTGATAATCGCATCTTCGGAAAGCTTTTTATTTAAACAGTCCAGCTGACGGTTTTGCTCATTTACGTACGACTCTCTACGCCTTACATCCTGCAGCTTCCGGTAAACTATAAAAAAGATAGTAGCTGTAGCAGTTATTGCAGTGGCTAAAATACATATTAAGGCTGTCAGCGTACGGTTCCTGCTGCTTTCTAAACGAATCAGTTTTTCGGCTTCCAATGCCTTCATGGCCGTCATGATTTCATCATTATGCAATTTATTGCCATAAAAAGATGCTTGTTCGGAGGCTTCTTTCAACAAAAATTCGGTGTCCTCAATATTTCCTTCTTTAAACAGAAGTTCTGCAAGCCTGAATATGGCAAGGGTTTCTTTAGTTGAAGTCCTGATATCATAGATTGCAGATCTGGTAATTAAGCTCCTTTTTTCCGGCCCCTCTGTAAGATTACTCAGATTATGTGCCGCAATTGCTTTCTGGTGTGTTGTAAGTGATGCGTTGTTAAGCAGTTTTCTGTAGCAAGCTGCAGCTTCTTTGTCCTTGTTCATGTTGTTGTACAAAACAGCCGTTAATGACAACCTTTCAAAGGAGTGAGGGGCTGAAAGCTGGATCGCACAGATCAGGGCAACCATAGATTCTGACTGGTGTACAGGGGAATAAAATTTATTGGTATTGTACATAGACAGGCGTGTGAAAGCCCGGGTTTTCAACTGGTAATAAAGGAACTTTACCCGGTTGGGCATCAGTCCTACATCCAGCTGGTCGATACCGTCAAATGCTTCTTTGAACATGCCGCATGAAACCTGGATAAAGCCCAGCTTAATCTGGCTTTCATATTTTCTTGGAACGTGTTTAAGATGTGTGGCAATCCTGATGAGCCTCCTGGTGTACACATGTGCCGAATCAAAAAGGTAGTCTTTGTACTCCCAGTAAAGCCGGTCACAGAGCAAATATTGCCTTTCCAGATCTGTGGAAGATGTATGTTGAAGTTGATTTCTTAACCCTTTTATTTTTTGTTCTTTCTTTGAATCATATGCGTTTTTTCTCAGTATCTCCATCTTTAAAACTGACAGCAAGCTATCTTGCTGGTGGCACACGGCAGCACATGGCAGTAGAAAATAGATTATAGCTGGTATAATAAATTTCATGGGTTTAGTACATTATAGGTAGTTAATAAAATAGCGCACCAATTTAATATTTTATACTCACTTTTTATTCTTGGCTAAAAATTGTATGTTAGAAATAGTAATCAACCAGATATGAATTTGAGATCTCTATTGTTAATGGCGCTACTTGCGACAGTAATGCCGCAAGCACATGCCCAGCTGAAAATAAATAGCGCAAGGTTCAACAAAAATGGCGAGGCAAGTATAACGCAGCATAACCAATTGGTAGAAATTACCTGGCCCGCAGGTAAAACACAGTTTGGAAAAGTACAGTTCGATTTGTCTTCCTCAGCCCCATTATTTAAACAAATTTCGCTGGGTACAAAAGCAAAACCCGTGATGGTGTCTGAGGGACTTGATCCTGTGTTTTTGCTGAGTATAGGAAAGCGCGACTTGCTATCGCAGAACGGATGGAATATATTTTTTGATAAAGTTCCTCAAAAGCCTTTTAAAGTGTTCCCAATTGTGCTCATTAAGAATACAATTGCGGTTGAAACTGTCGGTAGCCGCACTGTGGTAAAGATTGGACAGCTTACTGCAGGTGAGTTTACCGGGGTATTGGAGGTCACTTTTTACAATGGAAGCCCTTTATTTAATATTGCGGCAGTAATGTCTACCCAAGCTGATGCTACGGCTATTGTGTACGATGCAGGGCTGGTTAACAAAACGCAACAGTGGAAAAACTTGACCTGGATCGACACTGAAGATCGGTTACAATCTGGCCCGGTAAATTATACTGCGGCTGCCAATAATCTGGCTGTAAAATACCGTAGCATCGCAGTGCAAGGTAAGGGTGGAAGCCTCGCCGTCTTTCCTGCACCACATCAATATTTTTATCCGCTTGATGAAGCCTTCAATCTCAAATTTATCTGGCATGGAACAAATTATCGGAATACCATTGCTGGTTATGGAATCGGTATCCGGCAGGAGCTGGAGGGAGATCACCGTTATGTTCCCTGGTTTAATGCGCCACCGGGTACGCAGCAACGGCTGAACTTTTTCTGCCTGATTAATAGTAACGGTAATGAGCAGGCTTTAACTGAAGTGAAGAAATTTACACATGGCGACCGCTATGTTCCCATTCCGGGTTTTAAAACGATGTCGAGCCATTTTCATAATGAGTTTATTATGAAAGTAGTGTTGGCTAAACAGCCTCTGCCAGAAAAACCGGAGTTTGTAGATGTATTTAAGCGTATGGGGGTAGATATTGTGCACCTGGGTGAGTTTCATTATACAGCCCATCCGAAGGGACCTGATTCTTTGCGGTTGCTGGAGTTAAAGACGCTATTTGAACAATGTGAACGTTTATCGGGCCCCAACTTTTTGTTGTTGCCGGGCGAAGAACCCAATGAGTTTTTTGGTGGCCACTGGCTGCAGATTTTTCCCAAACCTGTTTACTGGGTGATGTCACGCAGTGACCGCCAGCCTTTTGTTGAACAAAGGGCCGGATTGGGAAAGGTATACCATATTGGCAACAAAAATGATATGCTAAAGTTACTGGAAGAGGAGCGGGGGCTGGCCTGGACGGCACATGCACGTACAAAAGGTTCTGTCAATGAGCCGGATGTATATAAACACCAGGAATTTTTTAAATCAGACCGCTTTATGGGAGCCGCCTGGAAAGCTATGCCGGCCGACCTATCACAGCCCCGGCTTGGCAAACGTGTACTTGATTTGATGGATGACATGAATAACTGGGGAGAAAAGAAGAAGGTAATTGCTGAGGCGGATCTGTTTACTATTACAAACCATAATGAGATGTACGCGCATATGAATGTAAATTACATGATGCTTAACCAGCTGCCTAAGTATGCTGAAGGTTGGCAACCGCTGGTGGACGATATGCAGCATGGCAAATTCTTTAGCACAACCGGAGAGGTGCTGATACCTGAATTAAAGGTAAATGGAAAGTTGTCTGGTGAAACAATACAGCCAGGTGCCGATGGCATATGCAATGTGGACATTAAGCTTAGCTGGACCTTTCCGCTAAATTTCATGGAAATTATATCTGGTGACGGTAAAAAGGTTTACCGGCAGAAAATAGACCTTAGTGATACTAAAGCTTTTGGAACAAAGCAGTTTCAGCTCCAATCAAACTTGAAAGGCAGAAAATGGATGCGCATTGAAGTTTGGGATATTGCTGTTAATGGTGCTTTTAGCCAAACTTTTTATTTGAAATAAGTTAAGATATGAATTTAACGCGGATGTTTTTTTTTGAGCTCCTGCAAAAATTGCACAGATTGATTTTAAAGTTGATGACGCTATTGGGCCAATATAAAATAAGCCGGGCAATTATTACCCGGCTTATGATGTTTGCGCATGTTCAAAGTCTGGTATTACATTTTGCGGTCTAAACAAGCATTAATTCTATCCGACAAATCGTCAAGATGGAATTTTGTCGCGCCGTTTGCTGCTGCTGACTTTAACTTAATGGTAGCTGCCAGATTTTTTAGTTCGGCTTTAACTACTGATATTACATCGTTCTGAAAAGATTCAGTCTTTTCGTCATCTTCCTGACTACCTGCTGGAATTATTGGCGCTTTCAACAAAGTGATCAGCCTGCTGACATAAGCTTTTTGTAAGTTTCTGCGGTATATGTCGATATCAAAATTAGTATAAAGTTCTTTGAAGATTGAAGTGTTCATGTCCGTTAACAAGTCGGTAATCTTGTAAGCTGTAGGCCCATCAGCAGCTTCGGCACCAGTTAGTTTGCTAAGCGTGTTTTTGCTTAGCAACCGGGCTAGTACCGGATCCTGGAGTTTTGAAATCACGGTTAAAGGGTCCTTACCGACATTGTCAAGTATGCCAGGCAAAAGGAGCCATCTTGGTGTACTAAAGAGTTGCTGATCAAGAAAGTCCATTGCTTCTTTCTGCGTGGATGCCGTAGCACGTTTATAAACCGTTCCCGCTTCATCTGAAGGTTTCGGTGTAGCCATTATACCTCCAATATTTTTCGCTGCATGGCCCATATAGCGTGAGAATTGTTTGGTAAGCTGATCGTACATGTTTTCCAGATCTTCATGCCCCTCACGGTCGGATTTGGTCCAATTTTGAAGTTTTGCTACAATCCTTTTCATGTTTTTAATGCCATAACCTCCTGATATCATCGCATTATCTCCGAGGTCTTCATTTTGTGACCTGGGATCATCATAATTGTTTTCTGGACCAAACCACAAACGGTTGTTTTTCAACCTTTCAGTGGCGATTTTGCTCAGGATAGAGTTTTCTTCACGGGAGGTTTTTCCCTCCATTAATTTGTATCCCCATTCTATTGCCCATTTGTCATAGTCGCCTATTCTCGGGTAAATGCCCTTTTTACCAATGTGATCTTCAGGCTGGGCTACATAGTTGAACCTGGCATAATCCATAATGGATGGGGTATGACCATTAGCTTCGACAAAAGCCTTGTTCCTGAGTAGCTCAGAGGGTACCGTAGAACTGGAGCCGTAATTATGTGCCAGCCCTAAAGTATGACCAACTTCATGTGAAGAAACGAAGCGGATCAGGTCGCCCATCAGCTTATCGTCCAGTTGCATTTTGCCAGCATTCGGGTCGATTGCCCCAGCCTGGATCATGTACCAACCCTGTACCAGACGCATAACATTGTGATACCAGTTGATATGTGATTCCAGTATCTCGCCGCTGCGCGGGTCATGGATATGCGGCCCGGAAGCATTTTTTTCTTCTGATGGTTTATAAACTATGGCAGAGTGGGTAGCATCTTCCAGACTCCAGGTATTGTCATTTGCGGGCGCCTCTTTAGCAATGATAGCATTTTTAAAGCCGGCTTTTTCAAATGCCGCCTGCCAATCGTTCACACCCTGGATGAGGTAGGGTACCCACTTCTTTGGCGTAGCCGGGTCTATGTAAAATACAATCTGCTTTTGAGGCTCTACCAGTTCTCCACGAAAATACTTCTTGCGGTCTGTTGCTTTAGGTTCCATCCTCCAGCGGTGAATTAAGTTGTTTTTTTTCACTCCCTGCGGGTCGCCGTCAAAGTCGGTATACATGGAACTGAAGTAACCTATTCTGCGGTCTGATAAACGCGCCTGCATGGGCACTTTAGGCAAAAGTACCAAAGAGTTATTGAGCTCATAGCTTACAAAACCACTACCTAAAGGGTTGATTGTAGCGAAGGTTCTGAGTGTTCTTATCTCTATGTTCCGGGGATATGCGCTCATCGATATAATGTATGAACGGTCATTCTGTTGGGCAGCAATATTGCGTAGTTTTTTGTAGAATCCTGGAAAAGTAAACAGTGGATTGTCCGCATTGATCAGTGAGGTAACATCGATCACCGTTGCCGGATTCTTTTCATTCCTCGTCTTGACGGTAAAAGCGGCAAGTATAGATTGAACAGAGGAATTAAGCAGGGAGCGGAACATGCCATTGTCGCTGCTGTCCCTGGAAACTGCGGCGTACGACTTACCCCTCATGAATACCTTGTTGCCTGGTCCTCTTTCAAAGCTGATCACACGCTCATCTATCTTATCGCCACCGTAAGTGGCAAAACGGCTGTTGAGGCCTTCTATAGAAGATTTTGCCAGGCGGTTAACCATCAGGATATCTCTATTAAGCAGACTGTCAGGTATTTCGAGGTAATAATTGTCTTCAAGCTGATGTATGATAAACATACCGTGCTGGCTTTTCACCTTATCGGTAATTACCTTCTCGTACGCCACAGGTTTTTTTGCAGCTAGTGAATCCGCAGGTTTCTGCGCCGTAGCGTTTATTGCAGTGCAACATACGACTATAGTGCTCAGTAATGTGTTAGTATAGGTTGTCATGTTATCGGATCAGATGGAACAGCAGTCCTTATTTTTTTATTTGACCAATTATCTCCTTAAGTTTTTTGTCAACGTCTTCGCCCCTCAGGTTTTTCGCGATGATGATGCCATTGGGATCCAGCAGCAGGTTGCGGGGAATGGCTTGAATTCCATAAGTTACCGCTATAGCATTATGCCAGCCCTTAAGGTCGCTCACATGGATCCATGGAAGGCCATCTTTTTCAATTGCGCCTAACCAACGGTCCTTTTTCTCATCGAGTGAAACGCCTACGATTTCGAAGTTTCGGTCCTTATACTCGCTGTAAACCTTCTTCAGGGTGGGGTTTTCAGCCCGGCACGGTCCGCACCAGCTGGCCCAGAAATCGATCAGTACGTACTTACCTTTTAAAGACGATAGTGTGAAAGATTGCTGATCTTTTGTCTGTTGAGTAAAGTTGATGGCTGGGTTTCCGATTGCTGTTTTTTTACCGATCGCAATCCGGTTTGCCAGTTCTTTACCCGTTGCAGAATTTTTGATAGATGGGGTTAAACCGTTGAACATGCTGTCCAGTTTGTTGACCGGAATGTAATTGGCTTTCGACTTTATCAGGTCAAAGCTGACATAAGAATCTGGGTGATCTTTTATAAATTCTGTTTCGATACGTTGCATACCTGCGTTGACTTTCGCGGAGGGAGCCCTAAGTGCCGCGCGGCCGAGTGTATCCTTATTGCGCCAAAAGATCACCGACTGCCTTGCAATTTCCCGGCTTTGAATAGTTAGGGTTTTGAGCGTAGTTGTGAGTGTTTGGTAGTCAGCCTGGGTTTTACCTCCTTTTATAATTGCAGTCTCAACAGTTTTGCCCTGGACGTCAATCGGTCCTTTTTCCAGATAGAAAACCTGCTGATCCTGACTTACCGGTTGTTGATTTAGACCCGTGCCCAAAGGAGGGCGCGGGGTTCTAATTTGAAGGTTCGCCTTGATAGGAAGGTCTACGGTGCCTGAAAAGCTGAAAGCGCCATTTTTCAAGAGAACAGAATCAGTTTTATAAATGCCGTTTTGATAGTAGCCAAGATGGATTTTGCTGTTTTGTGGCACCTCTGTTAACTTACCTCTGAGGGTATATTTATTCTGCGCAAATGCTGTCACTACAATGGAAAAGCAAATCGCTGTCAATATGATGTTCTTCATTTCATTATATTTTGATATCTTTTATTTATTGGTTGTTGGGCATTCCCGGATTATATATAATAGCATTCAAAGGAATTTGAAGGGTATAGCGCGCACTTTTTGGTTGTAGCGTAGCGATTACGTTTTTGGACTGGTCAATCCTTACCACTGCTGGCATTAACCCCTCTGAATCAAGCCTGCGCATGTCAAACCAACGCATCCCGTTCATCGGCATCTCATAACGTCGCTCTCTGATGACCCATTGGAAAACTTCGTTCTGATTTCCTGAAGCCAGGGCACGATAATTCGCCGGGGCAAACCGGTTGATACGGATCTCATTGAGCTGACGCAGCGCAGCTGTCAAGTCATTTGTCCGGGCAGCATTCTCCGCGATGATCAGTTTCATTTCGGCAACTGTTGTACCTACCTGAACATCATAATATCCATTGCCTGTAGCTGAAAAACGCATTCCGGCGCTTGGGTTCACGGTATTGTAATTGAAAGCGGAGGCAACACCATTGTAAAAGGTAAGAGCCAGCCTAAGGTCGGTTGACTGATAAGATTTGATGAAGGCAGAATCTGCGATACTGACAATACTTCCTGAAGTTGGATCACTGCCACGTGCATAGATCATTTCGTTCAGTTCAGTTGTACGCGGAAATACGTTTTTGAGCACCCCATTGTAATTCGTCACCACGGCTCCTCCGGGACGCTGCAGAGACATTTCTGCATATCGGGCGGCTTCAGAGTAATCGCGCATGTACAGGTGAATCCGGGCCAGAACGCTGTATGCCGCATGTACTGAGCCACGGAAACGGTTACCTGCATTGCTGGCCGGTAAATTAATAATTGCGGTGTTCAGGTCATCAATCATGTACTTATAAAGTTCCTGCACGGTAGCTCTTGCCGGGGTGGTAGTATTGACATCTGAAGAAACTACAAATGGTACAGCCAGATCCGTAGCAGCAGTTGCCGGATCGTAAGGTTTCCCATAAAGATTGATCAGATAGAAATATTCGTTTGCACGGCCTAACAAAGCTTCTGCTTTAAGCTGTTTCTTTTGATCGGCATTACCAGTTACTGCGTCAATGTTTTCAAGAAGTGTATTAAAATAGTAAATATGGTTATAGGCGCCTGAGAGCATTTTTGATGTCGCATCAGCGTCAGTAAGTTGCTCTGACCAGGTGTAAGCACGCTCAGCTTCGGCTATGATTTCCGGACGCCATGGGATTTTTTGTGCATGGTCTGTCATCCAGCAGATTTGAGGAATACCACTGATCTCACTCAGGGTTTGGCTGCCAAGCCATAAGTCAAAATCATTCACTGTATTCAGGGTGGTTTTGCCCTTAGGTGGTACGTCCAGGAACTTGTTGCAGGCACTTAACAGTATACAAAGTAATAGGAGGTAAGTTATTATGTATTGTTTCTTCATGATGTTTCTTTTTTTTGGACATTAAAAATTGGTGAACAAGCCTAAGGTATAGGTGGGAGTGATGTACTTTTTAAGGTAGCTGCCGGTTGCCAGGCTGTAATTGTCACGGTTGAAGCCAACAGTATATAGATTTGATGCCTGTAGCTTTAACTCAAAATTGCTGAAACCAGCCTTTTTCATGGTCTCAAAATCCTTGAAGTTGTACGATACGGTAACATCTCCCAGGGTGAGGTAAGCACCGTTCATTACAAATCTGTCTGAATTTGCTAAATAAGCAGCACCATTAGTATTGATGTAGGCTGCAGAAGGCAGGCTTACCGTTGCTTCGTCTCCGGCTTTTTTCCAGTAATCTCCTGAACCTTCTATCGGGCGTATAGCTACGGGGCTAGGAATAGGTGTACGCACTACAAAATTGCCATAATAGTTCAGCATGCAGAACACGTAGAAATTACCAATATCCAAACGGTTGCTCAGGCCAATATTGGTAGCGGGGATGGAAGTACCGCGACTATCCAGAGATCCATATCCCTCGTCAATGGCGCTGGTTAAAATAGTTTTGTTACCCTTGCTATCAAAATATAGAGCTTGCCCGGTTGCGTTCACTCCAGCATAGCGGTAACTATAGATATTGCCAACAGGTTCTCCCTTCATGTAACCACCTGCGGCAGCAGTGATAACCGCCTGCGAAGAAACCGTAGCCAGGGCTTGTGAACTGAATTGGGGAATGCTTGGTTTAGGCATATAAGCCTCCAGCACCTTGCTTTTGTTGTAAGAAAACACCAATCCTGTATTCCAGTTCAGTTTTCGTTTGCGCAGCCAGTCAGCATTTAATGTGAATTCAACACCACGGTTTCTGATACTGGCCTGATTCACGAGTGCAGGACTCACCCCTTTAAAAGGATCAACATCGAGTTTGGCAAGTATGTCTGTGCTGCGTTTGTTGTAAAAATCAAGGTTACCTGAGATGTTTTTGAAGATGGTATAATCGAGGCCAACATTAAAGTTATCTGTCTGTTCCCATCGCAATCCGCTATTCGCAGGGGTTAATAGTGTTAATGTAGAATAGGCAGGGAGGGTTACATTGTTAAGCGCATAGGCGGCAACAACCTGCGGAAGACTTTCCTTTGAGATATTACCGTTGAATCCTTTGGCTACCCGCAGTTTAAAGGCATTGACCCAGTTTACATTCTGCATGAAATTTTCGCGGTCGATATTCCAAGCCGCACCCAGTGACCATAAAGGTTTATAACGGTATTTAGGATCGGTACCGAACAGATTCGATTGATCTATGCGGATACTTCCTGTAAGTGAATAGCGGTTTTTGAAAGCATAAACGGCATTCATATAGCCTGAAACAAATCGGTCATCATTGTATTGCTGTGCAAACAGGTCATTGTAACCAAGCGGCAATCCAGAAGCGTTGTAAATGTAATTGCTATTGAATGTGGTACTCGAATTGAAAAGGCGGTTGTAATCTGTAGGTTGCTGCAGCAAGGTCTGGTCATTATAGCCAAAAGTGGCCGATCTGGCACCCTCTGTTATCCTTTGCCTAACTTCGGCACCAAGAATAGCATTTATGGAATGGTTGCTGGCAATCTGCTTGTTGTATGTGAGCTGTGCCCTGCTGGTAAAACTGCGTAACAACGACTGCGATTCCTGTAAATAACCACCTCTTGGCAGGTTGTAGATAGCAGCGGTTGTTGCTGTTGCAGGTTGTGTAAAACGGTTGATATGTGTTCTTGTTAAAGATGAATTTTCAGAGGCGAAACGTCGCTGTTGCGTTGCAGAGCTTTCATAAATACCGCCCAGCGTAAAATCCAGTCCGCTTCCAATCTGGTACTTGAAATTGGCAGAAACCCGGAAGTCTGCAACCCGTTGCCGTGTATTCACCTCCTCCATCTCGGTCAATGGGTACATGCGCTGATCTAAATATCCCATCGCCTGCGTAGCAGTGGTAAACCTGCTTCCGGCCCGGGTCGATCCCGAATAAATAGGCAAAGCATTACCATCGGCATCTGCAAATCTTTCATCCGCGAAGATTCTGCTGATGTCTGTTATCGGAGCTGCATTACTGATTGCCTCGTTATAATCGGTCAACAGTTCAAGCGACAGTTTTTTGCTGATCATTATGTTTGAACGGCCTGATAACTGGATTTTGTGGTTGTCGTTGTTGCGTTGGTTCAGTTGGTTTTTCAGGTAATTTCCAGTGATGTAATATAGTGCCTTATTGGTACCGCCGGACACATTCAGGTTGTACTGCTGGGTAACGGCATTGCGAAGGAAGTAATCTTCGTAGTCATCTGAGTTGTTGTAGGAAGCAAGATCTGCAAATCCGCTTTCCATCTGGGCCAGGGTAAGCTGTCCAAGTGATTTATCGATCAGCAGGTTAAGTGCTGCATCTGATGCAAAGCCTGTCAGGTAAGATTGGGCACCAGTAAGTTCAGAAGTTCTGTAGTTGGCGAAAGTTGAAATGTTGCCGTCCTCCCATCTTGTACGAAAATAATTGAGGCCTACGCTGCCATCTTTCTCGTAACGGAACTTACTATAATTGTCATGCGGCCGCACACTAAAAGTACTGCGGAATGCCACCCTTGCGTCACCCGCTACTCCTTTTTTCCTATCAATGATAATCACACCATTCGAAGCACGAACCCCGTAAATAGCGGCTGCTGCGGCATCTTTCAGGACGGTGACATTCTCAATTTCATTCGGGTTGATATCATTGAGCGAGAGATCGGTAGGGTATCCATCCAAAACGATCAACGGGGTTGGATTTCCTGTCATGGTAGAAATACCACGGATTTGGAACAAATTATTGCCCTGGAACTGTATATCATTATTGATCAGCAGTCCTGGCAAACGGTTTTGAAGGCCAGAAAGAAAATCGGTATTGATGCGTGATTCATACGCCTTGGTGCCAATCTGTGAAACTGCTCCTGTCACTTGCTGGGGTAGAATCCGCTGATACCCTGTATTTACGGTGATCCCAACTTCTTCCAGTTCGCCAAAACCCATTTCCATGCTGAGGGTGCCCAGGTTGCTGACAGCCGGCATTTCTATGTTTTTATAGCCTACATAGGTAATGACCAGTACAGCATTTTCATCAACATTGTTAAGCACAAAATTTCCTTCAGCGCCTGTTTTTGTCGACTTCCGGCCACCTTTGACCATGATATTGGCACCTGCAAGGGGGTTACCGGTGTTGGCGTCTACAATCTTTCCGGTAACATCAATCTGCGAAAATCGCTCAATGACGTTTTGTAGCAAAGACTTTTCCTTTTTCCGGATAAATATGGTTTTGTTTTCAATGCTGTATTCAAGATCCTTGCCTTTGATGATCTGATCTAATACTGACAGGAGCGGAGTATTCTTGAAGTTTGCAGGGATTGTAGCATTAGTGTTTAATTCGTTAACACGGTGGAGTATGTCATATCCTGTTTGCTTACGGATTTCGTAGAAAACTTTGGAGATGGAGACATTTTTTTCTTTGATGCTTAGTTCCTGGCCAAACGTTGTAGCACTGGCCTGCATCAATGCCAGGAAAAAGAGAAGAAACGTTAATTTCATGATGAATAGCAGTTTAGGGACGTAGCTTGAGGGCATACGCAAAAAAGAAGTATAAATTTTATACATTTGATATAAGTCTGTTTAGGGGTGTTGTCTGCTATGAGATGTCGACAGCACCCTGAATAATGAAATCAGTGAATAATATTTCTTAAATGCAGATGAGAGGGCTTCGACCGCGAATCGAAGCCCTTCTTATGGCATATATCTGTCTGGAGATTATGGGCTCATTTTCTGTTCCTTCATGATGTTTGGTTTAAGTTGATATGTTATTAATTGGGTATTTCTTATTGTGGTTAGCCTGTTTATTTTTTTTCGCTAATCGTTAGTATATGCTTATCCAGTTGAAATTCAGCAATACCACTTTTTTCAAGTTCGAGTAGCAGGCTGGACAGCTGTTTGTATTTACTGATTGTACCTGAGATTGGTTCATTCTTTAGCGCCGGATTTTTATAAAGCACCTCTACATTGTACCAGCGGGATACCCGTTTCATAAGGTGTTCCAGACTTTCATGATTGAACAGAAAGAATCCCTCTTTCCAGTCGACCACCAATTGTGCTTCTACATTTACTACCTGAATACCGCTCCCCATATTGATGGCCTGCTGGTTTGGCTTGAGGATTTTGGTATCCTTATTTTGCTCGGATACCCTGACTGAACCTTCCAGTAATGTGGTTTTGGCAGTGGCATCATCTGCATAACTGCTGATGTTAAAGACTGTGCCCAAAACCTGAACCTCCTGCTGACGGCTTTTTACAATGAATGGATGTGCCTTATCTTTATGTACCTGGAAGAATCCCTCGCCGGAAAGTTCAACGTTGCGTTTGGCAAGTCCGTGAAAAGATGATGGGTATTTCAAACTTGATGCTGCATTCAGGAATACGATTGTGCTATCGGGCAACCTGATCTGGATTTGTTCGCCCCTGGAAGTTTGAAGGGTATTGATTGCCCCGTTTCCCTGACCATTGCGCTCATTTACGGTATAAATGATCTGACCGTCGTTATTTTTTGAAATGGTAACTCCGGATTCATCTGCAAGGTTGCCTTTTGCAACATCAGTTATCCGGATCTTTCGGCCACTGGACAGTGTAAGGATAGCACCATCTTTACCTGGTGCAAGATCCTGGTGCATTCTGGCAGAAAAACTATTGTTCACCTTGCCATTATACCATAATCCGACGCCCAACACCAATAACAATGAAGCTGCGATAGCAACAAGACGAGGCAGCTGGTAAGTTTTTCTTTGAGGATGTGTTATATAAAGAATATTTTGGAGCATGCTGCTCTCCAGGTCCTGGTCGCTGCCAGCAAAGTCTGCCGGAATAAGGATCTCCTTATCCTGTTCCTGGTTATACCAGTCGGCAAATTCTCTTGCTTCTTCCGGACTGATAGTCTTTTGCTTCCACTTTGAAGCAAGCTCTAAATAACGTACAGGAATGCCTGACTGATCCATAAATGTAAATGTCTTTACATACTGGTCAGGCAACTAATGCTAATCCCTTGCTGAAACTGAAAAAAAACTTACAAAAGTGTCAAAAAATAATTATTGAGCTGATCTTTGAGTAGTTTTATGGCTTTGGTAAGGTGCCCCTCTATAGTTTTTTCCGAGATTCCTAGTTTTTGAGAAATTTCTTTATGAGAATGACCTTCTTCGCGGCTCATAATAAAAACTATACGGCATTTTTCTGGTAAATCATTAACAAGTTTAGATAATTGTTCTTTTAATTCCATGAAATCCAGCCATTGTTGTGTTGAATCATCAATATCGGCCTGATCCAGGCTGTCAAGATAAAATCTTTTTGTGTTAAGGCGGGCCAGTAAGTTAATGACTCTGTATTTTACTGAAACAGCCAGATAATTTTGCAGTGAAGAATTGATTGCTAATTGTTCGCGGCGGTTCCAAAGACTTATGAATACGTTCTGTACAATTTCACGCGCTTCCTCCAGATCCTGAATTTTGTTGGTAGCGACAGTAAAGAGTTTTTTCCAGTAACGCTGATAGATCTCAGTGAAAGCGGCCTGATCATGTTGTTTCATTAAGGTGATGAGCTCCAGATCTGACTTATCAACGTACGAATTTATTGCCCCCATATAATACCCCAAATTCTATTCATGCCATTTCACAGATTATGTGGGCATACGTATGTGCAATTATAAGTATTTTTTTAGTAGAAAGGGTTTGCAGGAAAATGGAAGCTATAATTACAACTTTTTTCTCTTTGAAAACGTACACATACCTGAATCTAACATTCTTGATTATGCTTTTAACCTTTTTAACACAATTGTTCCCAATATTCCGGAGACGATGGAGGCTAAAAGTATTCCGTACTTGGCCTGATCTACGAAGATTGGATTTTTAAATGCAAGTCCGCTAATAAATAATGACATTGTAAAACCTATTCCCGCAAGTAGTGCGACCCCAATTATATGCTTCCACTTGGCCTGATCAGGAAGTTTGCCCAGACCTGTCTTTACCAATATCCAGGTAAATGATATAATGCCGACGAATTTACCAATGACTAAACCGGTGGTAACACCAATGGAAACTGGATTAATGATAGCAGTAAAGATGTCTGCGCCGATCATAATTCCGGAGTTAGCCAAGGCAAATAATGGCATGATTAAAAAAGCCACCCAGGGATGTAATGCCTGTTCAATTTTTTGTAAGGGTGTTTCTGCAGCCAGGCTGAGGTTTTTAACATGTTGAATGGTACGGTGCTGCTGAGGGGTAGTAAGGGTGCTGTTACTTGGGATTTCCTTATCAAAGTCGTAAGATAATTTACGTAAGCTTTCAGCATATTCATTTTCGTTGATCCTTGTCATTGCCGGTATGGTAAAAGCAACCAGAACTCCGGCGATGGTAGCATGTACTCCGGATAATAAGAAACCAATCCAAACGCCGATTCCCAATACCAAATAAAACGCACTATTTCTTATACCCAGATAATTCCCGATGATTAAGCCTAAAAGGAATAAACCACCTATTCCCAGTGATATAAAATTCACTTCTGCGGTATAAAAAAAAGCTATAACCAGAACAGCCCCTAAATCGTCTGCCACTGCCAATGCAGACAAAAAGACTTTCACAGAGGAGGGGATATGCTTACCCGCCATGGATAATAAGGCAAGTGCAAATGCGATATCGGTTGCCATAGGTATGCCCCAACCATGGCTGGCCTCAGTATCTTTATTAATGATATAGTAAATTAAAGCCGGGACAAGCATACCGCCAAGCGCGGCCATCATAGGTAGGGAGGCTTTACTCAATGTAGAAAGTTCTCCCTCCATAAATTCTCTTTTGAGTTCCAATCCAATAACAAAAAAGAATATGGCCATTAGTCCATCATTAATCCAGATATGGAGGGGTTTACTCAAAATGTAAGCGTCAAATCCAACCGAGAAATCGATTTCCCACAAATGGTGATAAAATTCATGCCAACGGGAATTAGCCCATATAATAGCAATGATCACACTGCAAAGAAGAACAATACCACTTGTATATTCTAAGTGGATGAACCTGTTTACAGGGGCAATGATTTTTTCTATTGGTGTTTTTTTGGTCATTGCTCACAAGATAATAGTTTTTGCATTATGCTGGTATCCAAAAGTATTGCAGGCAACTAAATTTCTTATTTATACCTGATTATTAGATCTATTCGAACTGATGCATTTTTTGCATCACTTGGTATTTTTGTAATTCTTGTTTGTAAGAACATTCCAGACCAGGCCAGAAAAGAGAGTCATTTTCAAGAAAAGAATTTTACTAGATGAATCTATTCTTATATCTATGTTAAATCATGTGGAATTGATAACATATTCTTAATGTTAAGGCTACTTTCAGATAATATATACTTAACACTTTTGTAACACTAATTATAACCTATTATTTCCCTATAAGTGTTGCTAATGCGTTTATCCTCCATTTCTATCTGTTTTTTTTTGTTTTTCTTAGTGTTAACTTTTAATGCAAATGCTCAAAATAATAGCGATCCCAATAATAAAAGTACAAAATGGTATGACTCTTTTAATCTTCGCGGGTATGCACAGTTAAGATATAATCGTCTGCTTGAAACAAATTCTAAGTTAACCAATGAGCAGGGCGATAAAAGTATGGGCGACGGTGGTGGGCTATTTATACGCAGGATACGTTTGGTGTTTTCTGGTCAGATCAGTAAAAGGGTGTATTTCTATATCCAACCAGATTTTGCAAGTTCTGTATCTTCGGATAACTTACATTTCGGACAATTAAGAGATGCCTATTTCGATTTAGGAGTTGATAAAGATAATGAATTCAGGTTCAGGATAGGACAAAGTAAGATTCCATTTGGTTTTGAAAATATGCAATCAAGTCAGAACCGTTTGCCACTGGACCGCGCAGATGGTACCAATGGATTAGTAAATGAGCGTGATCTAGGTGCATTTTTTTACTGGGCACCAAAGAAGATAAGGGAAAGATTTGCTATGCTAGTTTCCAGTGGTTTAAAAGGATCTGGTGACTATGGTGTTGTAGGTTTTGGATTATTCAACGGACAAACAGCAAACAAGCCGGAGCGAAATAACCAGCAACATTGGGTGGGAAGAATTAGCTATCCATTCCTGGTAGGTAATCAAATTATTGAACCATCTGTTCAGGCTTACACAGGGAAATATGTTGTTACATCAGATAATGTAAGTTCGGGAACAAAATACGTTGCTGATCATAATTATACTGATCAAAGGGTGGCGGCTTCGTTTGTACTATATCCTAAACCCTTCGGGATACAAGCGGAATATAACAGGGGCCGGGGGCCAGCGTATAATAAGGTAACAGATTCTATTGAAGTTAGAAAATTAGACGGTGCATACGTTACGCTTTCCTATATGACAAAAATTAAAAACCAGATTTTAATTCCATTTACCAGAGCTCATTATTACAACGGTGGAAAAAAACATGAGTTAGATGCCCGTATGTACAATGTAAGGGAACTGGAGATTGGTATGGAATGGCAACCTGTAAAACAATTCGAGCTGGTATGCCAATATACCATTTCATCACGGCGCTTTGAGGATTATGAACAACCTGATAATTTGCAGACTGGAAATCTATTACGGATACAGGCGCAGATAAACTTTTGATCAAAGGAACATCAGTATTGTAGTAACTACATGCCCTTATTTATTTAGAAAGAACCTGTTCATAATTTTAATGAATTCTTTAGGTTTGTCAATATGAACAACATGCGAAGCATCTATTTTTTGGTAGGTTCCATTCGGCAGTAATTCCATCGCCCTGTCTGCATCAATTTTATCCATGGCGCCGTCTAAAATCCCATCGGGCCGGACCTCAAAATTGGCCTGTAATAGTAATACAGGACACTTAATCTGTTTTAATGCTTTGGCATGGTCGAACCCTTTGTTCCATTCACCCGTATAAAAGGCATCTCCAAAATTTGGATCAAAGCTGCTCATACCCCTAAAAAATAGCCTCAACATGGCTGGAAGGAACCGCAATTCAACAGCTTGGCCCGGGTTAGCATCTCTGTAGGTGTTGGTCATTGACAGTAGCCTTGGTGCTGCCTTTTCTCCGGCGTTTTTAGCTATAAATGCACTGCTGGACTTCACCCAGTAAGTTAAGAAATCCACGTTGCTGTTAGATTCAATATAAGTATGGCAGGTTCTAAAAGAATTGTATGCTATGGTTTGTTTTACTCTCGGATATTCTGAAGAAAAGAGGGGAGGGTCTTCCAGTAAGATTGCTTTTACCAGATCCGGTTTATTGGCTGCTAACCAAACTGTAAGTAGTCCTCCGGAAGAGTTACCTGAAACAAAAGCAGGTCCTTTGATCTTATTTTCCATGAATGTCGCAAGGATATTTCCTATTGCTTTGGCATTCATTGTACTTGCCGGGGCTTTGGTTTTTCCATGACCGTTATAATCCACAACAAATATGTGATACGATTTAGACAGCTCTGGTAGTACCCTGCTGTAATCGAACCAATCCATTAGCTGCGCATGGAGGAGCAGTAATGGAGGTCCGTTGTCTGGCCCTTCAACATAATGCAAATCCGTTTGCCCGATTTTGACAGCTTTTTCTACAAAGCCGGCTTTCTGTACTTTTTTATGATAGGGATCTGTATAATTTTTCACCATTGGATCAACAACGGCTTTGCAGCCGGCGAAGACAGTTACCACTATAATGGCAGCGATACAGGATAGTATATTTGTTTTACTTGCGTTCATCGTGGTATCATTTTTACCGCCAGGGTTGAACCTGACGGTAGGTATTATTTTTATTTGTTTAAAAAGAAGGTATTTATCGCGCTGATAAATAATGCTGGTTTGTCTAAATGAACCACATGACTTGCATCTACCTTTTGGTAAGTCCCGTTAGTGAGTAATGACATTGCCAGATCGACATCTGCTTGATTCATAGCTCCATCCAAAATGCCATTGACTGTTACCTCATAATTAGCCTGTAATAATAACACCGGGCATTTTATCTTTTTCAGTGCCTCGGCATGGTCAAAACCTGCATTCCAGGTACCCATATAAAATGCATCTCCAAAGTGCGGATCATATTGGCTTATTCCCCGGAACAGCATGCTCAAAGAAGCAGGAAGAGGTAATTCTACAGGTTCTCCCGGATGCGACGTTTCGTAGATTTTAATAGCGGCAATAAGATAAGGTAACTTTTCTGTCCCAAGGTAATTTGCAACAAATAACGGGCTGTTATTTAACCAATATAGTAGAAAATCATTTGTAAGATCGGTGGTGTTAACGTATGTATGGCTGTTCGCAAACGACTGGTACGCAACGGTAGTTTTAATCCGGGGATACTCTGAGGAGAACAAAGGTGGGTCTTCTAAGACTACAGCTCTGACCAGGTCTGGTTTATTTGCAGCAAGCCACGCGGTTAATAGTCCCCCGGATGAGTTTCCGGTTACGAAGGCTGCCTCACCGATTTTGGTTTGCATAAAGTTAGCCAGATCATTTCCTATGTCGTTAGCATTCATGGAAGATACAGGAGCAGTTGTTTTTCCGTGACCATGGTAATCTATTACAAAAATATGGTAGGTTTTAGACAACTGTGGTAACACGCGACTGTAATCAAACCAGTCCTCCATCTGTGCATGCAGCATCACTAAGGCAGGACCATTTTTTGGACCTTCAGTATAACTAATGTTGGCGGTTCCAATTTGAGCTGTTTTCTGTACAAAACCAGCGTCGTTAACTGCCTTGTGCCATGGGTCTACGTAATTTTCGACCAGGGTTTTTCCCAGGCTGTCGGTGGAAATACCTGTAGTAGGATCAGTAACTTGTTGGGGTGTACCATCATCTTTTGTGCAGCTTGCAGTGAAGAAGATTGCTGCACCTAGCAGGGAAGCCCTAAAAATAGAAGTAAATTTTAACGTTGTCTTTGTCATTTTGTTTTTTATTAACTGTGACAAAGGTGACCATGTGCCGGGTTGAAGCTGGACAGGATTTTGCTGAAGCGGACCAAAATCCCGTTTAAGCGGACACAATTTAGTGACCGTTTTCCAGCCAGCTCAAAAACTCGGTGGCTTTTACCTTACTTACTGTGATGATCTCCGGAGTTTCTACATTGAGTTTGATTACAAGCTTCCTTGCAAAGAACCGCTCAGCATTGATAATTGCATTCCTGTTGATAAGGAATTGACGGTTTGCCCTATAGAAGCATTCGTGATCTACTTTGCTTTCCAGCTCATCCATTGTATTGATGATGAAATATTTTTGGTGTTGCAGCGTGATCACCTGGATGACCGTATTTTCCATATAGAAACAGGCGATGTCTTTAGTTTGGATAGGGATGATCTTTTCTCCCTGATTAACTAATAAAGTAGTCTTATATGGTTGCTTCATTTGTTTAAGCAACATTTCAATTGCGTTGCTGTAAGGTTCGCTGTCGAAAGCTAGTTTCAGCGTGTTAAACTTATTCAGTGCTCCCTGTAGTTTCTCTTTTGTGACGGGTTTGAGCAGGTAACTGATGGCATTGGTCTCAAAAGCCTTGAGCAGATATTCATCAAAGGCAGAGCAAAAGATAATAGGACATTTGATTTTGATCTGTTCATAGATGGAGAAACACAGGCCGTCTGCAAGTTGTATGTCAGAAAAAATCAGATCGGGCTGCTGATTATCTTTAAACCACTGAACAGATTGTTCTACAGAATCCAGAATCGCACAAATGGTAAGGGTGGGATCAATAGCAGTCAGCATGCTGCCCAATTCCCTGGCTGTTTTGGCTTCATCTTCAATTATCAGTACATTCATGATTTTAGTGGTAGCGTAACAGTAAACATTTCTTTATTTGTTTCTATTTTGATTTCCTGACCAAAAAGTAGGCGGTAACGCTGCGTAATATTATTCAGTCCGATGCCTGAGGAAGGCTGTACCGATAATTTTGGCTGCAGATTATTGGAAACAATTAGTTCCTTTTCCTGTGTATATATATTAATGTAAAGAGGTTTTGAAGCAGATGTTATATTGTGCTTTATTGCGTTTTCGATCAGAAGCTGGATGGTCAGGGGCGGGATTGACAAGGGAAGTAGTTCCTGAGCGACCTTTATATTGATCTTAATAGCCTCTTCCATCCTGATTTTAATGATGTAAAGATAGGATTCGGTAAAGGTGAGTTCCTGTTGCAGGGTAGCCAGATCGTTGCTGTGATATTCAAGCAGATAACGGTATACGTTTGCCATTTCTTCCACAAAATATTTAACGTTTTGCTCGGTGCTTAAAGAGCTGAGTGTGCTGAATGTATTGAAGAGGAAATGAGGACTTAGCTGTTCTTTTAATGAAGACAGGTTAGCCTGTAGTTGTGCCTGTTTAAGATGTTCGAGTTCAAGTAAAGCGCGTTCCCTCACCTTCATCTGATTTAAATTGAAGACAAGAAATGCGTTAAGGCCATTGGTCAGCGTACCCCGTAATGCGATCATCACCATCCGTTTAAAATCTTCATTTGCTTTTATCTGGTAAACAGGGAGTATCTTACCTGTGATCTGTGTATTGAGTATATCAAAGATCACAGCGAACAGGCAGCCACCTAAAATACTATATACATAAAACAGCACCGCGTTATAGCTATTTTTTTTGCTATAAATGAAATCGACCAGATAATGATTTCCTATCCAGGCGAGCAGGGATAGGGTAAAATAGTAATAGGATAAATGAACGTATTGTGCTGTATGACCTGAATCTATGCGTATGAACGATAAAAGGATAGCAAACGCCGAACACAATAATGCAAAAGGAATACCGATTTTGAAATTAAATCTTTTCAACATATAAAGCCGACTGATTGCGGAAGGTAAGCTTCTGTTTGCTTATTTATTAGAATTTATTTTTTTAATCTGATTTATTAGGTTGCATTTGTTCAGCAATTATTCCTCCCGGTTGAGTGTCATACCCGCTTTAATAACATTCTGATTTACTTCGCGTATCTTTTCTACATCCATTTTCTCAACCTCACGGTCATAAGTGAGGACACCATTTATTTCATGTTCAACATCAGTTGTCTGGGTGTAAACAGCCACACTCAGGCCCCTGTAGAGCATCAGTTGTTCTACCTGGTTCAGTAACATGATATATCTGTCTGTAAGAGCGGATTTGGTGGGTTCATAATCGTAAGCATTGTTTTCTACCGGCCACATATGTCCCCTTACAAAAAGACCAACTCCTCCAAATTCGCCCAGAGAAGCCGCCCGCTTTAAATCCGGCTCGGAAGCTTTATATGGGCCTACATAAATGTGGGTATCTACAAAGTCTCCGTTTTTAGGATCTCCATATGCTTTTTGATAACTGGGGTTATTATTGAATCCCGAATTTCCGTTAACAAGTCGTGAAGGATCATATTTTTTTACCCAATCAGTAATGTTTTTGACATCAAAGGCACCCCAGTTCTCATTAAATGGTACCCAGGTAATGATGGAAGGTGAGTTGTAATGATCATCTATCAGTCGTTTGAGTTCCTTTCTAAACGCTTTCCTCGTATTGAGCGTATCTACATCGGGATACCAAATCGCAGGCATGTCCTGCCATACCAGGATGCCGAGTTTATCTGCCCAATAGTAAAAGCGCTGCGGTTCCGTTTTCATGTGCTTGCGTATCAGATTGTAACCTGCTTTCTTTGAAAACTCAATATCTGATTTTAACGCTTCTTCTGTAGGCGCAGTTAATATTCCATCAGGCCAGTAACCCTGATCCAGCAAACCTACCTGCATGACGAACTTGCCATTGAGCAACGGCCGGACCACACCTTTCACTTTACCTAGAGCCACATCCCGCATACCAAAGTAGCTCAAAACCTCATCTGTAATTGTTCCGCTGGATGATTTAAGCGCGATTTTTAGATCATACAAAAATGGTGAGTCGGGCGACCAGGCTTTTGGCTCATTAATAGGTATGTAAATAGCGTTTTTAGCATTTCCCTCTATTTTTGCAATTTCCTTTTTCCCATCAAGCACTGTTACAGCTAGCTGTGAAAGTGAAGAAGTGTTTACCTGAATCTTTACACGTTTGCCTGCAAGGTCTGGCAGAATACTTATATTTTTGATATAGGCTTTGTTGACTGGTTCCAGCCATACTGTCTGCCATATACCGGAGCTAAAGGTATAGTCACCACGGGGTCCGTTTTTACCAGAAGGGGTACGGCCATCATTGAGATCATGTGCGGCAACAACCAGACTGTTTGATCCTTTCTGAAGCAGTGACGTGATATTTACTGAAAATCCGTCATAACCTCCGGAGTGACTGATGGCTTTTGTTCCGTTTACAAATACAGTAGCATTATAGTCTACTGCATCAAAATGAAGAATAACGTCTTTGTTTTTCCATGAAGCGGGTATTGTAAAATTACGTTGATACCACATGTTGATCTCTTGCTTTCGCTCTATTCCTGATAGTACCGACTCAGGGCAATAGGGGATGCGAATCTTTTCTGAGTTTGGTGTAAAGGTGAGTGGCTTTGTCGGGTTTAATGCGGAGGTGATTGATTTACCGCCCTGATAATTCCATGTACCGTTGAGGCAAAGCCATTCGCTGCGCTGAAGCTGGGGCCTTGGGTATTCGTTTAATGGAACATCCGCAGACAGTGCTGCTTCTGTCCATTTTGTGGGTAGTTTAGCTTTTTGGGCAAAGGTAGGTGCTGACAGAAACAGTAGGATAACTGTAAGCAAAACGAACAAGGTTATGGGAAATGTTGTATGATTTTTAATTGGGCCAGATATCCGTGTGCAGTGTGTAAGCATTTTTAGATTAAATATGAGGTCTAAGTAAATATAATAAAATTATTTTGATGCTGTGGATGTCTCATTAAGTCATATATTTATCGCGTCCGTTAAATGGATTGATAGCATGAGAAAAACGTTAATTATTTTAGGAGTGCTTTTAATCATATTCATTGCTTTCTGCTTTAAGATTGGTTATAAGTTACCCCAACGTGATTTTCACAAAGATTGGCCTTTGTTAGACGAAAATACCGATCCAAATTATTCTATCGAACCAATTACCAGGTTTAATACAGCAGTTAAATTGGGGAGCTCCGGGTTATTAATGTTAATCAACCTTAAAGAATTGGTGCTGATAGACAGTAATGGTACTTTATTACGCAAGTTTGAAGCTTCTGACGATATCTATATAGATGGTTTGAATAACCGCCTCATAACCCGTAATTATATACGAAAGGATGGCGTTCCTACCGAGTATTATGTGGAATTTAATTTAAAGGATTTCAGCAAGCATCCTGTTGATCTGGTCGATTATCCTTTGGCTGAAAACTTTGTTGACTTTGCGCAACTTAAAGGCCAGACACTAGCATATGGCGACTCAATTACTCACCGAGATTCTATTAACAACAGTCTGCTTGCTTCCCAATATAAAGCAGCCCATATAAAGGATGTTGTGCTTTTTGGCACACTGCAGCCTATTGTACGATTGACTGATATCGGCGGCGGACCCATTGGGCTCAGGTATTTTGCTAATGGCAAAGGCAAGTTCTATCATATTAGGCCACTAATTGATACCCTTGGTTATTCCTCATTTCATGAAAGCATGCAGGTTTTAGGTCCGGCTCTGTTCAACACTCCCGATATAGAACTCGACCAAAGACACAGGTCAAATTTTCATATCGCAGACAGGCCTACTATAGCAGGAAATTCTTTCCAGTTTGACTCGGGAATAAACATAGGCCACCCTACTGGAGGAAGCTCTCATCCAATGAGTATGTATTTTAATCAAAATTACCTGTTTTATTTTTCCGTGAATATCAAGGACAGCACTTATCATTTTAAAATATCTGATAAGATACCTACCTTATATGTACAAGCGGAAGTGACATCGTTCCGCCAATTGAATACTCCTAGATCTGATAAGGATACCCTGGCGTTCACATACAATGGTACATTGTATAAATTTTACCAGCGTAATTTGCCAAAATAAAATCCAATGTCCCTGAAAGTAAGATTCAAGGACATTGGATTTTTAAATCAGGATCTGAAATTCAGCTTATTTTAAAGCGTAGTTAAGGTAACCACCATCTGCTTTGATCTCTGTTCCTGTAATAAAACTTGCAGCATCAGAAGACAGGAACAATACTGTGTTTGCAATTTCCTTGGGATCGCCAAGTCGTTGTAGGGCTGTAGCACTGGCTAAATAATCTTTTGCATCTGCATGTGCCACGCTATCCAGACCAGGTGTAGCTATCGGTCCCGGACTAATAATATTTACGCGGATTTTTCTTCCAGCAAGTTCATTTGCTGCAATTTGCGCAATTTTGTTCAATGCCCCTTTGGTTGCGGAATATATGCTGGTCCCCAAATTTGCAGCTGTAGCTACCGTTGATGAAGTGAACACTACTGATGCTCCGTCAGCCAGGTGAGGAATTAATTTTTGCAATGTGAAAAAATGCCCCTTTACATTGGTATTGAATTGCGCATCAAAATTTGCCTCAGTTACCTGCTCTATGGGTTCAAATGTGCCAATCCCGGCGTTCAGGAAAAGGACGTCTAATTTGTTTCCACTTTCTGCGACTGCTTTTTCCAGAATTAAAATCTCTTCCAGTTTTGACGTGTCCGCTACTAGCGTAGTTAGGTTCGGACTGTTTATTTCTGCGCTTGCTTTTTGCAGGTTGCCTGCGTTTCTGCCTGTTATTAAAACATTTGCACCTGCGCTGATAAATGCTTTGGCTGTTGCTAGTCCTATGCCGCTAGTTCCTCCTGTAATAACGACTTTTTTATTTGTGAAGTCCATAATTATATTTTTGCTATTTTTGTAGTCTGTTTTATGAACTACAAATGTATATAAAAGTAGTTTGTAAAACAAACTGCTTTTAATTATGACATTATGAAAACAGAGGAGAAAAGATCAACATGCCCCATTAATTATTCGGTAGAAATTTTCGGTGATAAATGGATGCTGTTGCTCTTACGGGATTTGATGTTTAACGGAAAAAATTCCTTTCTGGAGTTTCGCGCATCGGCAGAGAAAATATCTACGGCTGTACTGACCGAAAAACTAAATACACTTTTGAACGAAGGTGTTGTGTCCAAAATAACTTCACCCAAGAATGCTTCGAAATTCCTGTATCTGCTAACGGAGAAGGGTATTGAGCTTGTGCCGTTTATGGTGGAGTTTCTTAGATGGGGATCAACCTACAATCCGGACGGCGGGCCTAAATCATTGCTTGCCGGAATTAAAAAAAACAAGAAGAAGACAATTACTGAGCTGCAGGAGAAATTAAGGAACGAGTTGCAGGCGCACACATTGAAGTCGACAGCTTAAGTAAAACTTACCATATTTTGTTTTTAAATGGTTTTATATTGCAACTATGATAGATATATCTTACGCTGAAAATCAAATTCAGTGTGTTACAAATTTTCAGGATCTTGTTTCTACTCCATTTAAAGGGAAAGTTAATGCAATGGCCTGGGCCCGCAAACTGGCAGGTGATTTTTCTGAAATTGTTGAAAAGGTGGAGCTGAACGGAAATATAACAGTAATTGACGAAGATGAACTTCGTGAACTTGAATTGACTGAACAAGGACAACTTGCCCGCGAAATTCTCTTGAATGACTTTCAGTTATTGACTGCTCATGGCGCTTCGCCATTGCTAAATGTGATCAACCACTATGATCGTGACGATGCCTTCCCGTTCTTTCCAACTGATGTTTATTCTTTTCATGTTGATCGCTCACCAATACCAACCGATACTTTTTTATGCACTTATTATGGTGAGTCAAGTGATATATTACCGACTTCGCAGGCCATCAAGAAAGTACTTGTTCCGCAAATACGTGCTGAACTCGAAAAACTATACGATGAAACAGAGGGAGATTTTGAATCTTTTTTAACTGAAAATTTCTTTGATCTACACTACCAGGCTAAATCCAATGCACGGCCAATAAGTTTAGGTTTAGGTCACTTATGGAGATTGGCGATTGATCATCCGGAAAGTCCAGTTCCTCCCTGTATTCATCGAGCACCAAAAGAAAAATATGGGCAGAAGAGGTTATTACTAATCTGCTGATCTTAGAACATATTTAGTACTCCGCAAGGTAGCGGAGTACTAATTGAAATCAATTACTCTCAAATTAACCTGGGAAACTGACCAAATTGAGCCCAGACAATGCTGTACCTAAATCAGAGAGCGGTGCTGCCTGTTCCAAACTGCCAAGGTCAACTACCTTGAATCCCAATTGTGCTATTATCTTAGCAACTGTCTCCTTGGCAGAAGGATGATCGCCTGAAATAAAGCTCACACGTTTGCCGTTGTTTAACGCTGGGTCTGCATCAAGCCACCTTGCATATAATGTATTAAATGCTTTGACAATTTTAGAATCCGGTATGAGTTCAGCAACTACACTACTTGCTGGCTTTGAAGTATTCGCGCCCGTTGGACGATTGCTGGCGTCAACCACAATTTTTCCTTTAAGCTGTGTTTTTACCTTGTCTAACACACCAGGTATATGTTCCCATCTTACAGCTAAAATAACAAGATCTGCGTTACTCGCATCTTCACTGGTACCAGCCAACGCCAGCGTTCCGAGTTCTTTAACAAGGGGCTGCAATGATTCTATTCCCCTTGAATTAGATAGGATCACAGGGTAACCTGCTCTTATTAATTTCTTTGCGAGTGCGGTGCCAATGTTGCCAGCACCAATAATTCCTATTTTCATATCTTCCTTTTTATTTATAGTGCCCTTTTTACCTTGTTAAGGCATAAATTCCTTGCATTAAACAACGCTTGTTGTATTATTAACTATTAACTGGTTGGACTTGCCGGCATTTCGGAGGCCCGCGCCAGGGCTTGCGTGTCGATATACTCCCTGATGTTTGTCAGTTTACCGTTTCGAACAATGATGTCGAAGACCCAATTGTCCTTGAACGCCTTATTTGTAGCTTTAATTTTACCAGTTGCCACACCAATGACCAGAACGCGGTCTCCTTGCGCCACAAATTCGGGTGGTGCCGGATATGTCATTTCCAGCTCTGTGGATGCTTTATGAAGCACATTTGCTAATCCTGTGTGCCCGCGATATGTTCCGGCCAGCGGCCAGCCCTCGCCGGGAATGATCCATTCAAAGTCTTCTGTACACAAATTTAACAGAGCTTGCTCGTCGCCCCGGCTAATTGCTTCGAAAAATTCTTTTGCAGTCAGGATATTATCTTGTGTCAATTTACCTTTCATTTTCAGACTATTAAAATTTAAAACTAAATGGCACCGGTGATAAACCTTCGCCACCATGGGATTTATTACTTAGAGCCGCTATTGCCACCTGTTATAGCTGCTACTTTGTTTCTACTCATTATCTATTTGTTTAATGATTGAGCTACAAATTTAGGTTATTGATGTTCTTTTTAGTAACCTTGTACTGAAAAAGAACAGTAACATAGAGGTAACTAAGTAACATTATGGGTTGCATCATACAAGAGTTCCAACAGGAGCAAAAGAGAAGAATGAGAGCCGTTCAGGATTCAATGGACGCGCTAAATGGGAAATGGAAGATTGCTATTATTACATCTATTTGCTGTTACAAAATAAGGCGGTTTTCGGATATATTGAACGATATTGATGGAATATCCAACAGAATGTTGAGCAAAGAATTAAAGGAACTGGAAATAAACCTGTTGATAAAACGAACCGTTTTAGCTACTCAACCAATATCGGTTCAATATGAACTTACGGAACATGGCGATACGCTACAAAGCATAGTCAGCAGTCTTACCGATTGGGGAGAGAAGCACCGAGAGGCAATCATAAAAAAATAAGCTTTTGTAGGATATTGAACGCCGTAAATTTGCAGTTGTACTGCGCCAGAAGGCAGAGTACAACCGCAAATACCTACGGCTAATTTATGGGTTCATTTTACTAAATGTAGCCTTTATTGTGATTGGATCTGCATTTGCCATTACTTCACTAAATCCAAAAGTTAATTCCTCCTTTCCTGCCTTTATCTGCTCAAAAACGGATTCAACGAAATCACTTACTGCTGGCTGTCCGTCATGCAGGCCTTTTCCACCCAGATCGGTATTCAATGCTGGAGGAATCATTTCAATCACTTCTATATTTCTTGATTTCAGTTGGTACCTCAACGATTGAGTAAAGGAGTGAAAGAATGCCTTTGTAGCGCAATAAACAGGTACTTTCGCCAGCTGAACAAATGACAATCCCGAAGTCACGTTAATAATTGTATCTAAGGATTCAAGTCCAATGAACAGGTTGGTGAGGTGAACGGGAGCCAATATATTTGTTGTCACCTCCGCACTTGCTTTCTGGTAAAAGTCGTCGTCAGACACATTCATCCAGTTTTGGATCCCGGCATTGTTTACCAGTACGTTTAAGTCACTATGGTTTTCTTTTACCCAATCATACAGCGCAATTCTTTCTGCCTCTGTAGATAAATCGCACACCTTTGTGATTACAGAAGGAAATTTAGCGGCCACTTCGTTGAGTACCTCTTCACGTCGCCCGCATATAATTACTGTATTGTTATCCTTGAGAAATCTCTCTGTGAGACCTAAACCGATGCCACTTGCACCACCTGTGATTAGAATTTTGTTGTTTGATAAGTTCATTAGATGTTTGGTTGTTTTTATAGAACAAAGTTAACCACTACTATATGTATTAGTTTGCGAGAATCAATCGATTGTTTACCACATTCAAATAAAGCCCGCAATCTGGTTTAAAGCTACTCAGTCAGAGATTTTAGTGGTGACTGGAACTGTTTTTATGATGCGGGGAATGTTGACGCATTCCCCGCTAAATAATTAACCCATTTTGTACCCTGGCTACAGAGAACTCAAAACCGTTATTAATCATTTATAACAAAGATAGTTAATTATACATTAGAGCTCAACCAGAGGATGTATCGATAGGAAAGAAGTATCAAATGTTTTACGGAGGAATTTTTTTGTCGAATAATGACTTTATTTAATAATTTCCAATGAATTTGTGTAATGAATATTAAATTCACAAGTAAACGCTAAAAATTAAGTAAAAATGTCAAGTATTTCCTTACATTGTGGGTGGATTCAAAGAATTGTAAGCTGTTTTTTTGGTTCTTTGAGTATTATAAAAATAAAATTAATACAATTTGTCATATAATAAGTATTATATCAGTAAACTTCAGCAGGATATCGCATTAATTCGCGATGAATCTGCATATAGAAAGCTTTTTCTTCTTTTTCATCAATCTATGATCCGTTTTGCAACGAGTATAGTTTTGTCTGAAGAAGTTGCTGAAGAAATCTATTCTGATACGATGCTTAAAATCTGGCTAATGGAGGATAAGCTTAGGAATATTCAGGATTTGAGACAATACCTTTTCAAGGTTACAAAGAACTCCGCTTTGAATCACCTCACTAAGGCAGCTAAAAACAGATTTATAGATCTGGATAGTATTGATATGCTTTCATTTTCATCTCCTTCCCCTGAAGAAAAGATGCTCAGTAACGAATTTCAGCGTAAAATCAGCGAAGCTGTCAATGCATTGCCGCCTAAATGCCAGCTGGTTTACCGCCTCATCAAGGAGGAAGAATTTAATTACCGTCAAACTGCAGAGATCCTTGATCTTTCGCTAAACACTGTTGAACGTCATATGAACAGTGCAATGAAGAAGATTGTTGGCCATCTAAAACCCTACATCATCTCTTCAAAATAAATTTTAAATCACATTGGTGGTTTTCTAAAAAAATGATGTCTTGTATCATATCACAAGCATCAACCCATGTCAGAAAATCTGTTTTTACAATTATTGAGTAAGCTATTGGCCGGGGAAGCAAGCAGGGAAGAAATCCGTCAGCTAAATGAGTTTACTGCATCAAATCCGGAATGGTTGGCAATTTACAATGAACTTACTGACAAGCAGGAGATGAGTACTCCGGAAGATGACCTGAAGGCTGAACAAGCCTTCGCGTTGCATTCTCTTAAGATGCAGTTGTACAATGAGAGCAGTAACTCAATAATAGATAACAGCAACATATCTACACCGTCATATAAGCGTTTTGCAAGCCTAAGGGGTAAAATACTCATAGCAGCAACTTCAATTCTCCTTATCATCACTGGGCTGGCAACATACAAATATGTATTGCAGGATGGTAAACCCGCTCAGCTAAGTGTAGTTTCTACCAAACGCGGTTCACGTACCAACGTAACTCTGCCGGATGGTACCACAGTATGGGTCAATTCACAAAGCAAGCTACAGTACAGCGACAATTTTAAGGGAAAAACCCGTGAAGTATGGCTTTCTGGTGAAGCATTTTTTGACGTCAAAAAAGATCCGGACCATCCTTTCATTATTCATACAAACAAGATTAATATCAAGGTGCTCGGTACAGCTTTCAATGTGAAAAGTTATCCCGAAGATCCAACAATTGAAACCTCTCTTATCAGGGGCAGGATAGAGGTGAACTTCACGGACCGTCCGCAGGAAACTATTATTCTTCGCCCTAATGAAAAGCTAACCGTAAGCAAAGACCAGTCGCAATTTGAAAAGAGCCCGGATAAAAAGGATTCGAAAATCAAACTGGAAAACCTCAATCCGGTCAATAAGGAAAAATTATTTGTAGAGACAGCATGGCTCAGCAATCGAATAGCTTTTACTGACACCAGGCTGGCAGAAATCTGCAGTACACTTCAGCGCAGGTTCAACGTGGAGATAGATTTTGAAAACAAGGAACTCATGGATTACCGCTTCACCGGCATTTTTGAAGAGGAAAACCTTGATCAGATATTAAACGTAATGAAATTAAGTAAACCCTTTAACCACACTACATATGGAAAAAAAATAACCCTCAAATTTTAGGTGCCATCAAAATGATGTTCCGTTAATGTTGACGCATTCCGGGATAATCATTAGAACCACAACGCACCCCCGGCTACAGAGAACCAATTAACCTTTACTAACATTTAAACTAATTGTATGAAGATACCTAGACTATTTAGTCAAGAACTCCTCACAGGTAAGTACCTTTTTTTTATCATCAAAATGAAAATCCTATTTTTGCTTGTGTGCATCAGCTTACAGGCCGGTGCTACAGTATTTTCACAAACCAAGGTATCACTGGATCTTGAAAAATCCACACTGGGCGATGCCATTAAGGTCATCGAACAAAAAACAAATTACCGGTTCATCTACAACAACGAGGTTGTACCTTTTAAAAAAGTAGTGAATATCAAGGTGAAAAATGCAGAACTTTCTGATGTGCTGCAGCAGCTTTTGGGAAATCTCCCTTTAACCTATCAGGCTGTAGGTAAAAATGTCATCGTTATTAAAAGCGCAAATCAGGGCGCATCCGGAGCTTCAGAACAGGATAAATTTCCCGTAACCGGAAAAGTAATTGATGAGGATAACCTTCCTATTATCGGTGCCACCATCGTAGAAACAAAAGACGGAGGGGCGAAAGCAGTAACCGATGTAAACGGTAATTTCAGAGTTTCGGTGTCTAACCCAAATGTATCACTTACGGTATCATTTGTAGGCTTTGTAACCAAAATTGTACCGGTAAATAATCAGGGCAATATGACCATAAAGCTGGTTCCGGAAAACAATAAATTGAATGAGGTTGTGGTAATGGGCTATGGAACACAGTCGGCACGCTCTGTTACGGGCTCTGTTGCTAAAATAGATATGAGCAGTGTTGCTAACCTCTCTACCACAAGTGTTGATCAGCAATTGGCAGGACGTGCGGCAGGGGTGCAGGTGACTGTAAACAGCGGAACCACCAATTCCAATCCAAGGATCCGGATCAGGGGAATCAGTTCAATCAACAATGACCGCGATCCGCTTATTGTGATTGATGGAGTACCTGTATCTTCTGGTGACGTTGGAGGGAATACTACCACAAATGCACTTGCAGACATCAACCCCAATGATATTGCTTCTATGGATGTGCTTAAAGACGGTGCTGCTTCTGCAATTTACGGATCAAGGGCTGCAAATGGAGTTATCCTCATCACCACCAAACGTGGTGTAAAAGGTGCCCCGAAAATTACTTATGATACTTACTTATCTATTTCCAATCCGGTTAAAACGGTGAAGTTGCTGAATGCGGAACAATTTGTAACCATCGCCAATGAAAAATATGCGAACAATGGCGACAATACCAATCCAGCACGGCTGGATGCTGCGGGTACAGATACCGACTGGCAATCCCTGATTTATAATGATAATGCCTTTTCGCAAAATCACAATGTGAGCATCAGTGGCGCCACAGAGAAAACCAACTATTTTTTCTCCGGCAACTACCTGAACCAGCAGGGCTCTGTGAACCTGAACAGTACTTCAAGGTATGCTATCCGTGCCAATGTAGACCATGTGTTTAACAAGTTTATTAAGATAGGTACCAGTACCAGCGTAAGCCGGGTAAAAAACGTGGGTATCAACAATGATTCAGGTTTGTCAAGCGTGATTTCCAATTCACTGATCGCATTGCCAAACGTAAATCCATACGACGCCGGCAGTGCCACAGGATACAATCTTTCCGGCGATGGTAAGTCGCTCGGCGCAGGCCCAAACCTGCAGACAATAGATGATGCCTTTCCAAATATTCTTTTCTCACTGAATAACGATAAATACAATGTAGAAAAGTACCGGATCCTTAACACCACCTACGCTGAGCTTAGCCTTTTTAAAGGATTTACCTTCCGTACGCAGGCAGGTGTGGATATAGAACTCGCCAATGATTTCTATTCCCTTGATGCGCGTCATGGAGATGGTTACAGCTACAATGGACTGGTAAAAAACACCAACATCAACCGCTCGCGATATAACCTTCAGAATTACTTTACATACAACAGAAAGTTTGGACAGCACGGTATCACATTAACTGCGGGAACGGAACTTCAAAAAAGCTATTATACGCTCGATATGGCAGGTGGATCGGGATTTTCGAACTATTTCTTCCAGTCTAAAAACCTGATTACTGGATCTTATACTACCCAGCTTTCGGGCGGTAGTTATTCGGAAAGTAGTTTTACTTCATACTTTGCACGCCTGAACTATGACTTCGCAGGGAAATACCTTGTTGGCTTAACGATGAGGCGGGATGGATTGTCGTCCCTTGCAGATGAGAACAGGTATGGTACTTTTCCGGGAGTTTCTGTAGGATGGCGTTTATCGGATGAGAACTTCTGGAGAGAATCAAGCCTGGGTAAACTGATCCCAACCCTTAAGCTGCGCAGCAGTTATGGAAAAGTAGGTAATGCCCTTACGGGATTTCCTTACCTGAGTACTTATGGTGCCAGCCCGTATGGCTCTGTAAACGGGATCAGCATTACCAATGTAGGGAACTCATCCCTGCAGTGGGAGACCAGCAAGAAAATTGATGCCGGGTTTGACGCCGGATTGTTAAATAACCGGATAACCCTAACATTTGACTGGTTTAAAAACAGTATTGACGGTTTGGTGATGGACGTGGTTTATCCCAATTCCTTTGGTATACCAGGCAACTCAGTGTCACGAAATATAGGTGCCATGGTTAACCGTGGCTTTGAACTGAGTGTGACTGCAGATGCCATTAGAAATGAAAACTTTAGCTGGAACATCAGTGCCAATTTCAGTAAGGTGAAAAACAAGGTAACCAGCCTTTATGAAGGAAGGGCAATCAACGGAAGTACCTATCTTATTGCAGAAGGACTTCCTTTGTATAGCCGTATTGGATACCGTTACGCTGGTGTAAACGAAGCTAACGGAAATCCAATGTATTATAAAGAAGATGGCAGGCTGGTTCAGGGCAATATTGCTGATCAAAGATATTACTATGCCAATTCGAAACAGGACGGGACCCTGGGTGAGGTAACCACAATGACCGATGCTGATAAAGTATCACTCGGCAACCCGACACCTACCTGGTTTGGTGGATTAAACAATATTTTCACGTACAAAAACTTTAGCCTCGAAACCTTTCTGCGTTTCTCTGGTGGCAATGTCATCGATAACAGTCAAGCCAGAACATTACTCAACCAGAAGTTCAAAAACAACGGGGTGGAAATCCTGAACAGGTGGACGCCTACAAATACAATTACAGACATACCAAAGCTGTCTTACGGTAAAGAGGCCTTTATCAATCTTTCACCAAGTGACAGATGGATAGAATCTGGTGATTACCTGCGTTTACAAACGGCTACCTTTTCTTATTCTTTTACCAAAGAATGGCTCAAAAAGATTACGGGCGGCAACCTGGCTTCGGCAAAGGTGTATGTACAGGGACAAAACCTGCTTACCTGGACCAAGTTTAGCGGCCTTGATCCCGATCTTGTTACTGAGGCAGGCAGTTCGGGTACTTCTGTTCCGATTTTCAGAACTTTATCCCTGGGCTTCAATTTTGGTTTTTAATTCTTAGCATTCGAACTGACATGAAAAAAAGATATTATCTGTGCGTTATATTATTCGCTGTAGCAGGACTTAGCTCCTGCAAAAAATCACTTGATCTTGTTCCGTATACGGCATTTACTGATGTCACCATCTATGATACGCCAGACAGGATAGAACTGGCAATGGCAGGTGTTTATGACGCAGCCCAGAGTGGCGTGTATCCTGAAGGGCTTGCACCACGGGGTTACACCTTTGGTGCAGCAAACCTGGAGCAGGACGACCTGCGTGGTGAGGATGCGATTAACCTTGAATCGTTTTATCAGATCACCTATAATACCACCTGGACGAGTACCTCTCCAAATAACTACAATATCTGGAATAACTGTTATGCACTCATCAACAAAGCCAATGTGGTAATGGCGGGTGTACAAAAAGCGATCGACAATAGTGTGCTCACCGCTGAAGCCGGCAATGCTTATATAGCGGAATGCAGGTTTTTGAGGGCTTTGGCTATGCATCAGCTGCTGATTGAGTTTGCGCGTCCCTACGCAGACAATCAGGGGGCCGCATTGGGTGTTATTATAAGGGATTTTGCTATTCAGGATGACGCCACAATCCAGAAGGCCAATGCTATAGCAAGAAGTTCAGTAGCTACCTGTTATGCTTTTGTTGAAGCAGATCTGAACTATGCCATGACTAATCTTCCTGCTACCAGGGCCACTTATAAAAACTACAGGGTAACCCAGGCAGCGGCCATAGCCCTAAAGATGCGGGTATTGCTGCATGAAGGCAAATGGGCTGACGTGCTTACTGAGGGGAATAAGATTGTGAGTGGTACCGGTACTGCATTTACCAGCCCTATTGGTGGCTGGTCGCTCACCACCACACCGGATGGCCCATTTGCGAACAACGTATCGAATGAGAATATCTTTTCTATTGAGAATACAGCTACTGACAATGGGAGCGTAAGCGGCGCGATGTACAGTATGTTTGGCAGTAATGCAACTGCTGTTGGCGCCAGGGGATTGATCGGTATCAGTCCGATCTTGTGGAACCTGCCGCAATGGGACACGGCCGACTTACGCAGGTCTTTAGCCCAGACTAACTTTACAGGCGGTAGCCCTGCTAGTGCACCAAGCGGCAAAAAGCCGATGTACTTTACCAATAAATACAGGGACGCAAGCTGGGGTGATGATGCACCACAGATCCGCTATGCAGAAGTCTTGCTGATGATGGCAGAGGCTTCTGTTAGGTCAACGAATGCAGTAAGTGCTACAGCGCTCAATTACCTGAATGCAGTACGCAACCGCGCTGTAACAGCCGCCGCTAAACAATATACGCTGGCCAGCTTTGCATCGCCTTCGGCCTTTATTATTGCTGTTTTGGCAGAGCGCAGGATAGAGTTCTTTGGTGAAGGAAAACGCTGGGGTGATATTCACCGTCTTGCTGTTGATCCGTTGTATAATAACAGCCGACTAGCGGGAAACGCTACGGCTACGTCCGCTGGTATTCCGGCAAAGGTGCTTGTAGCCAGTTTTACCGCAACCAACTTCAATGCTTTATACAGCGGTACAACACCATACTCCAGCATCACAATCGGTTTGCCTGCACTGGCATATTCCGACTATAGATTTATATGGCCAATTCCAGCTACGGAAGTTACCAATTCAATTGGTGGCGTGGTAGTGCAGAACCCAAGTTATTAATTGTTCACATTTAATACATATCATGATGACAAAGACACTTAATTTGATTGTAGCCCTGATGCTTGGCGTCGGCACTGCGCAGGCACAAAATGTTCAGGAATTGAAACTGGACGGCACTTATGTAAACCAGAACACAGGCAAGGTTTATCTGCAGAAGTTTGACAATAAAGTATTTACTACGGTAGATTCAGCAATGGTGGTAAATGGAAAATTCAAATTTAAAACCAAAATTTTGCTCCCCGAATTGTATGGCCTGAGTATTAACACATCGAAAACGCCAATGTATATTTTCCTTGATCAAAACCCAATCTCGGTCAGTCTGGATTCTACAAGGAACTATAGTAAAACGCTGGTAAAGGGGTCTGTTCTGCAGGATGAATTTAATGCCTACCGCCAGCTACGCGATGTGAACATCAGCGAATATATCAAAGCACACCCTTCTTCGCTGGTATCGGCCTACGTATTATACAGAAACTTTGCCTTCCGCCTTACACCGGATCAGATCAACGAGAACCTTGCACTGCTGGACCCTAAACTAAATAATTCTTCGTTTGTCCAGCAACTGAAGGTGATCACCGAGGTGATGAATCAGGTAGCAGTAGGGAAAAAAGCACCCGATTTTAGCGCTCCTGATCCTGCAGGTAAAATGGTAAAACTTTCTGATCATTACCAGAAATATACATTGATAGACTTCTGGGCATCATGGTGTGCACCTTGCCGAAAGGAAAATCCAAATGTAGTGGCTGCGTTTCAAAAGTACAAAAACCGTGGATTTTCTGTCTTTGGTGTCTCGCTTGATAAGAGTAAGGCTTCATGGGAGAAGGCTATCAAGGACGATAACCTAAACTGGCTGCAGGTTTCGGAACTCGTATACTGGAACAGCAAGATTGCAAAACAATACGGAGTCAGGGCTATTCCAGCTAACTTTCTCATAGATGCCAATGGTGTGATCGTAGGCAAAAATCTTCGCGGTGAAAAGTTACTTGAAAAGCTTGAGGAACTACTCGGATCGGCTTCGGTAGTAAATGGTAAATAAGGAATGATGAAGAACGGACTAAGATTATATATTACTATAGCTGCTTCTGCTGTCGCACTGCAGGGGCTGGCGCAAACTACCAAAGTTTTTAAAGGACAGGGGCCTATACGTGGTGTTTCTACCGTAAGCCGCCCCGTTCAGCGCCAATGGAAAGGTGTTTTCTCTCAAAAAGGGGATGATGTGTTTTTCGGTAATGATTTCCAGGGCGCCAGGTTAAATGGATTGGTGAAGCTGAACGATACGCTTTACACTGCGTTGATCACTTCAGAAAACACACCCGTTAACAGCAGTCCCTGGTATGCTTTTAAGGTATGGGCGGAAACACCAAAAGAGATTACCTTAAAGCTCACTTACCAGCAGGGTTCCAGGCACCGTTATCCGCCAAAAATGAGTAAAGACGGTAAGATATGGACCGCAGTAGAACCTGCGGCTGTAAAAAAAGTTTTTGAGGAGGATTCCCTTCCAGGCGAGTATCAGTTTAAATTAAAGGTAGGAAAAGATACTACATGGGTTGCAGCACAGGAACTGTTTACCAGTAAACAAGCGAACGCCTGGTTGGATGAACTGACTAAAAAGCCAAAATCATCGGCCGAAGTTATTGGGTACAGCAGGTTAAGTAAGCCGCTTACTTTAGTGAAGATGGGTAACCCAAAGAGCAAAAAAAGGATACTGATCATAGGGAGGCAACACCCGCCGGAAGTTACCGGACAATATGCAATGAAGGCATTTGTGGAAACGATCAATTCAGGCACCGCACTTTCTAATAAATTTTTGAAGGACTATCTGGTATATGTGGTACCACTGATGAACCCGGATGGGGTAGATAATGGTAACTGGAGGCATAATGACGGTGGGATAGACCTGAACCGCGATTGGGATGCGTTTAATCAGCCCGAATCTTCGGCTGTAAGGGATTTTCTGAAAAAAGAGATTGCGGATGATGGCAACAAGCTAATTTTCAGTATCGACTTTCACTCTACCCAGGATGATATCTACTACCGTGTAGACCCACAGATGAAAGGCAATATGCCAAACCTGATCTCTGACTGGCTGACAAAAACGCAGGAGCAGATTCCGGGTTATGTGCCTAATGTAAAAGCATTGTATAGCGGGGGCGGAACCTTCACGGCCTTCAGTTATTTCTTTAAGCAATATGGCACTGAAGCATTGGTTTATGAAATTGGCGACAATACACCAAGGGACTTTATCAAACATAAAGGAGAGGTATCAGCCGAAATCCTGATGAACCTTCTTTTAAACAAATAATCATATAGAAAAACATAATGAAATTTTTCGCATTTGTACTTACTTCGAGCTTGCTTTCACTTCAACTCTGCGCACAGCAGAAGAAGGAAGGCATAGCGGTAACCGACCTCCTGCTAATCAAAAGGGCCGGTGGGGTTCAAATATCTCCTGCTGGAGACATCGCTATTTTCTCCGTAAACAGTATTATACCCGCTAAAGAGGGCAACACTGGTAGAGACGGCAAAACTGATAAAGAAAGCAAAATAGATAAAGGTAGTAAAGCTGATAAAGAAAGTACAAACGATTACAGTTTTAATAACCAGCTGTGGAAGCTGGACTTAAAGAACGCCAGCAAACCTACGCCCCTTATTGAGGGCAAGGAACCAGCATCGCAGGCAGAATTTAGTCCGGATGGCAAAAAGATTGCCTTTGTGCGCAGTGTTAAAGGAAAACCACAGGTTTTTGTGATGCAGGTAGCCAATAGGGTAATTCATCAGATCAGCAGTTTTAAATACGGTGCAGGTAACCCTTCGTGGAGCCCTGACGGTAAAAGAATTCTTTTTACCGCATCTTTTACTTTGCAGGAATATATTGCTGACGGGAACCTTAATCCTGGTAATGCAGTACCGAAATGGAATGATGAAAAACCCGGGTTTAATGCGAATAAAGATCTGGAAATCAGCAGTGCAAAGGCAGATGCCAATGGAACGCCGGAGCAGATCAGGGCATATTTGTCTAAAAATGAGGCAGACAAAAAAGCAAAGGTTCTTACACGTGTCCAGTTCCAGAATGAGACCACCACTACCAGTGAGCTTCGTTTTTCACATGTCTTTATTATGGATGCAGATTCTGCTGCGGTACCGCTCGAGCTGACTAAAGGGTTTTATTCGTTTAGTAACCCTAAGTTTTTAAGCGATCAAAAAATCATTGTAACGGGCAAAGTTGATGAAAAGCGGCATCCGGACAATGTGATGGAAGATCAGATCTTTACCGTGAATACGAATGGTAACGACTTTAAACAGTTATTGGGCGAGCCTGGCAAGTCCTACGGCGTTGCAGCAGTATCAGCTTCAGGTAAATGGCTGGCGTACCAGACTTCTGTTCCGGGTACGGTCAATGTTCCACAGCTTTTTGTAACGAAACTTTCTGCAACTGCCGGGCAAGGGATAAACACAGGGCAGGGCACAAAGATTTTGCTGGACAGGTCTAAGGGCGATGTGAAGTTTGCGGAAGATGATAAATCGCTTTATTTTACTGCATCAAGCAATGGAGGTTCGCCGTTATACAATGCATCACTTGCTACCGGAAAGGTGACCAAACTGAGTGCTGAAGAAAACGGCTTGTCCGACTTTGATATCCTGGGCAAGAAAATCATTTATGTACAATCATCAGTCAGCAACCCTTCTGAGGTTTTCATGTCTGATATCAGTATGAAAAAAGCACCTGAAGTATTGACTGAACTCAATTCTGGCTGGCTGGCCAATAAACAACTCAGCTTTCCGCAAAAATATACTTTTGTGAATGAAAATGGGCTTGAAGTAGAGTATTGGGTAATGAAACCGATCAATTTTGAGGCAGGTAAAAAGTATCCTTTGTTACTGGAAATGCATGGAGGGCCTGCATCAATGTGGGGGCCGGGTGATGAATCCATGTGGCATGAATTCCAGTATTTCTGTGCTAAAGGTATTGCGGTGGTTTACGGAAATCCGCGTGGATCAAATGGGTATGGTGAAGCTTTCCTGAGAGCAAACCTTAACGACTGGGGGCCGGGGCCGGCTAAAGATGTATTGACATCTGTAGATCAAACCGTTGCCCTGGGATGGGCTGATCCAGGCAAACTGCTGATTAGTGGAGGATCTTACGCAGGTTATCTTACCGCCTGGATCATCAGTCACGACAACCGCTTTTTGGCTGCCAGCAGTCAGCGTGGGGTATACAATTTCGCTACTTTTTTTGGCGAAGCAAATGTATGGAGAATGGTCCCAAGATATTTTGGAGGATACCCGTGGGATCCGAAAGTACGGGCCATACTTGAAGAGCAGTCGCCGGTTAACTATGTTCAGAATGTAGATACTCCGTTATTGATGTTTCATGGAGAAAATGATGGCAGAACTGGTACAGTGCAGAGCGATATGTTTTATAAAAGTTTGAAAGTGCTTGGTAAACCTGTAGAATATGTACGGCATCCGGGAGCCAGTCATGAGCTGGTGAGATCTGGAGATAACAGACAAAGGATTGATCAGATGCTGAGGATCTATGAGTTTTTTGACAGGTATCTTAACAAGTAAGCGCGCAACACTTGATTAACAAGTTTTATAGATAGTATCAACCCGGTTCGGAATCTCTTTCCGGACCGGGTTTTTTATGCTGCCGTCAACCTGACTTTATTGTGTAAGTCCGCTGCCTAATAGTCTTTTATGAATAGCTGCGTGAATTCTTTTAGAAGATCGCGGCATATTTAAAATAAAAATGCAAATCGTCGATAAAGTCTACTGATTTTGTATACATTTGTAACAGCAGAAAATTCTGCATGACTTATCCAGAAAGACTGAGGGAATAGGCCCTGTGATGTCTTAGCAACCTGTTGCCAAATAAGGTGCTAAATCCTTCCTCATGATGAGGATAGATAAGAAAGATTTCCCTGAGAAAGCTGATAAGTTGCTGGTGCT
>Ga0247815_10000117_pt1 | contig 58935 bp, 53 predicted proteins | sample UWRJL194509B1_FD_181014 | JGI IMG/M metagenome (GOLD analysis project Ga0247815, IMG submission 181014) | Plant litter microbial communities from Arlington Agricultural Research Station in Wisconsin, United States - UWRJ-L194-509B-1 | ecosystem: Environmental > Terrestrial > Plant litter >... | reverse complement strand
GTAGATGGTATAGTTGTAGGATCAGCATTATCACTAATTGTCGACGAAAAATTAGTAGACAAAAGACACAATTACAAACAAATTATAGGCGATTATACTTTTTCGACTCATAATCCAGATGGGGAAATATTGTACGGTATAGACGTTTTTATCCATCCTAATTATCGCGGTTTGCGTTTAGGCCGCCGTTTATACGATACGCGTAAAGAACTGTGCGAGCAATTGAACCTAAAAGCAATTGTTTTTGCCGGAAGAATTCCAAATTATTCTCAACACTCAAAAAAGATGACACCAAGAGTGTACATCGATAAAGTAAAACATAAAGAATTACACGATCCGGTACTTTCATTTCAGTTGAGTAATGATTTTCACGTTTTGCGAATTATCAAAAACTATCTTGAAGGTGACGAAGAATCCAAAGAATTTGCGGTTCTTTTAGAATGGAACAATGTTTATTACGATGAAAGTCCAAAGCTAATTAATCTTGAAAAAAGCGTTATTCGTTTAGGATTGGTACAATGGCAAATGCGCCAATTGAATAATCTGGAGGAATTTTTTGAACAGTCAGAATTTTTTATCGATGTCGTCTCAGGTTATGGGGCAGATTTTGCTTTGTTTCCGGAACTTTTTATTGCGCCTTTGATGGCCGATTACAATCATTTATCTGAAGCCGAAGCCATTCGTGAACTTGCCCGATATTCTGATCCCATCAGAAAACGTTTTCAGGAATTTGCTATTTCGTATAACATCAATATCATTACCGGAAGCATGCCGCTTTTAGACAATGGGAACTTGTACAATGTTGGTTTTTTATGCAAAAGAGACGGTACTTCAGAAATGTATACTAAAATTCACGTTACACCAAACGAAGTACAGCATTGGGGAATGAAAGGCGGATCGCACTTTAAAACCTTTGATACTGATTGTGGTAAAATTGGAATCCTGATTTGTTATGACGTTGAGTTTCCGGAACTTTCAAGAATTCTGGCCAATGAAGGGATGAATATTTTGTTTGTTCCTTTCTTAACCGATACACAAAATGCGTACACTCGTGTAAAACATTGTTCGCAGGCTCGTGCCATAGAAAATGAGTGTTATGTAGCCATAGCAGGTTGCGTGGGGAATTTACCAAAAGTGAATAATATGGACATTCAATATGCGCAGGCATCTGTATTTACACCATCAGATTTTGCTTTTCCTAGTAATGGTATAAAGGCAGAAGCAACTCCAAATACGGAGATGACGCTAATTGTCGATGTCGATTTGAATTTACTTAAACAACTTCACGAGCACGGAAGTGTGAGGATTTTAAAAGACCGACGTACCGATTTATATGAAATTAAAAAGATTGAACCATGAAAACATGTCTCGAATGTTCGGAAAAAATTGTAGGCCGCGAAGACAAAAAATTCTGTTCAGACAGCTGTAGAAATGCCTACAATAATAAAATAAATAAAGACAGTACTAATTTCATGAGGAATGTAAACAACAAATTACGAAAAAATTACCGTATTTTGTGTGAATTAAATACTGATGGAAAATCTAAAGCAACAAGGGATAAAATGATCAACAAAGGTTTTGATTTCGAATTCTTTACCAATATCTTGCAGACCAAAACAGGGAATACCTACTATTTCCTGTATGATCAGGGATATCGATCTTTGGACAATGATTATTTTATGCTTGTTAAAAAAGAAATATAGTACGTAATGAAGAAAAACCCCACCTCAATTCTGGCCATAGTCTGCATTTTAGCAATTCTTGGCATCATATACGCCTCGATGATGCCGCAATGGATCTCAAAAGATGAAGAAGCCCTTGCTGATTTTTCTACCGAAAGAGCGCTAAACCAAGTCGAAATTATTGCGCAAAAACCACATTATGTTGGTTCAACCAATCATGAACTGGTCGCCAATTATCTTAAACTTGAACTTAATCGAATTGGACTGGAAACCTCTATTCAGGAAGGTTTTACACTTAACGACAAAGGATTATTAGTAAAATCTAAAAATATCCTGGCCCGTATAAAAGGAACTGATAGTTCAAAAGCGCTATTACTTTTATCTCATTACGACAGTGCTCCACATTCATTTTCTAAGGGTGCAAGCGACGATGCCTCAGGAGTTGCTACTATTTTAGAAGGAATTCGTGCTTTTTTATACGCCAAGCAGCCCCATAAAAACGATATTATTATTCTTTTTTCTGATGCCGAAGAATTGGGTTTAAACGGAGCCGCTCTTTTTGTGAACAAACATCCATGGGCAAAAGAAGTTGGACTTGTCATCAATTTTGAAGCAAGAGGTTCTTCCGGACCAAGTTATATGCTGATGGAAACCAATAAAGGAAATCAGGCACTTGTAAAAGAATTTGCCAATGCAAAAACCCAATATCCGGTTTCGAATTCGCTGATGTACAGTATTTATAAAATGCTTCCTAACGATACTGATTTAACTGTTTTTAGAGAACAGGGAAATATTCAGGGTTTCAATTTTGCTTTTATCGACGGACATTATAATTATCACACGCAACAAGACGATGTTCAGCATTTAAGTAAAACCACACTAAAACATCAGGGAACGTATTTAATGCCTTTATTAAAATACTTTTCGAATGTTAATCTCAATGAAACCAATTCTACAGAAGATGATGTGTACTTTAGCGTTCCGTTCTCTTTTATAAGTTATCCATTTACATGGGTTTTCCCAATGACGATCATTGCATTAGGCTTATTGATTATTTTTATTTTTATCGGAAAAGCCAAGCGTGTCATTACCTTCAGAGAAATTTTCAGAGGATTTGTTCCGCTTTTAGGCGCCATAACTATTTCAGGTTTAGTTACCTTTTTAGGATGGAAAATTCTGCTTCAAATTTATCCGCAATATTCAGATCTCCTTAACGGATTCACTTATAATGGTCACGCTTACATTGGTGCTTTTGTAACACTAAGTATCGCCATTTCTTTTGCTTTTTACCATCATTTTTCAGAAGCAAAAATCACAATGAATCATTTTGTAGCACCGTTGCTGCTTTGGATTATCATAAATGCATTTCTGGCAAATAGCTTAACAGGTGCTGGTTTCCTTATTATTCCGGTCTATTTTGGAATTATACTATTCGGAATCTTTGTCATTACCCAACATTATAGTTTGGGTGTAAATTTATTATTCTGCATTCCTGCATTGGCCATTATTGCGCCTTTCATCGTCATGTTTCCAGTTGGTTTAGGTTTAAAAATTCTTTTTGGAAGCGCTATCCTAACCGTTTTACTTTTCGGATTACTACTTCCCGTATTTGGTGACTTCTTCAAAAAAGGAGCCTGGACGATGTTCTTTTTTGCCGTTTCTATTGGATTTTTCATCTATGCCGGTTACCATTCAGGTTACGAACATGGTGAAGCAAAATCAAACAGTTTATTATATGTTTATAATGCCAATACCAACTCGGCAGTATGGACTACTTATGATGTAAACTTAGACGAATGGACTAAAACTTATTTAGGAGAAAAAAACCAAAAAGCCGTTGGTTTAAATTCATTGCCGCTAGCCAGCAAATACAATTCAGGTTTTACCTACAGCGCAATTGCTCCTGTGGTTGATATTGCAAAACCAACGATTGCTTTCTTAAAAGACAGTGTTGTAGGCAATAACAGATATTTAAAAATTAAAATTAGTCCAAACAGAAAAGTAAATCGTTACGATATTTATGCGAATCCTAAAATGACATTTTTTAATTTTAAAGCCAATGGTGTCGCAACTTCGGGAGAAAAAGGAAACCGTTTAGAAAGAGATGGCGGAAAAATATTATGCTATTATGTCGTAGGCAACGAACCTCTTGTAATGGATTTCTACATCAATAAATCTTCTGTTTTTGATATGGATTTAATCGAAAGTTCATTCGACTTAATGACCAATCCATTATTACAAATAAAACCAAGAAGCGACTGGATGATGCCAACTCCTTTTGTTTTAAATGATGCCGTTTTAATTCAACAAAAAATAAAAAAATATACAGCGCCAGTAGCTACTCTTGCACCTGCAACCGCAGTAAAAGACAGCACTGTTATTGCAAAAGACAGCTTAAAACCTGTTGTAAGACCAGAATAAATAAACTTTTCTAACCTAACCATTATGAAGAAAACATTTCTGCTTTTTATTACTTTAAGTTTTTTCAACGCTAAGAGTCAGTCCTTAGAAGAAAAAATAGCTGCTAAAGCTTGCACTTGCCTGGAAAAAAGCAAAGAAGTAAACGAAGAAATCTACAGAAATTGTTTGACCAACTCAATGGCAGAAGTAGTTTTGCAAGATAAAGATGCGAAAGTAAGAGAAGGTATCAATACGGTGGAAGGAATCAAGAGTTTACTTCAAAAATCAGATGAAACTATTGGAAAGACCTGTTCGAAGTTTTTACCAAAAGCATCTGAAAACAAATCAGATATTTATTATAGTGATTCTAAAAATGAACAGGCACAAAATTCTTATATCATTGCAAAAGATTTTATGCAGGCTCAAAACTATAAATTAGCGATCGAAGGTTTGCAGCTTGCATTAAAACAAGACCCAAAATTTGTTTTGGCACTCGATGATATTGCAGTTTGCTACAGACAATTGGAAGATTACGATAATGCCGTAAAGTATTATAAAAAATCATTGGATATTTATCCCGAAGGAGAATATGCCTTAATGAATATAGGAGTAGTTTATTCGCTATAATCAGATTATAAAACGGCTATCGATTATTATGAAAGGCTTATAAAATATCAGCCCAACAATGCTGAAGGCTATTTTGGCGCCGGAAAAAACTACCTGCAACTCAACAACGACGAAAAAGCATTGAGCGATATTTTTATAGCCCACAGAATTTATACCGAAAATAAATCAGAATACGCAAAAGATACCGAAATGCTCATGGGTGCTATTTATCAAAAAATGGTAAAAGAAAATAAAGAAAGTATTTTCAAAAAAATTGCGGCAGAAAACAATATTGTCATCGAATAGTTTCGATATAAATATAAAAAAAGGGCAAACTTTAATTTTAAAGTTTGCCCTTTTTCGTTAACAGGCACATTCAATTTTCAAACCTGCTTTTACTCCGTTTGTTCCTTCGGTGGCATAACCGTCAAACTTCCACCACTCGATTCCTCCCATCAATTCTTTTACTTTAAAACCTAATTTTGCCATATTCAAAGCGCCCCTTGTCGATGCATTGCAGCCAATTCCGTCGCAATACGTCACGTACAAAACATTTTTATCCAAATGCTTTGTAGTTTCAGCCGTCATTTCTCTGTGCGGAATATTAATGGCTGTTGGAATATGTTCAGCTTCAAAACCAAATGCTTTTCTTGCATCAATTACAATTACTTTCTCGCCATTGTTCAAAGCATCAAATAAATCAGAAGGATCCATTTCGAAGGCCAGTTTGTTTTCGTAGTGTTTAATTTGTGCTTCCATTTTTACGGTTTTTAAGGTTTTGTTTTTTTCAAAAGTAATTCAACAGCACATCTTATAAAAACGAAAAGAATTCATCAACTTGATTACTTTTTTTCATCGAAAAACCAGTCTAAAATTTTGTTCCTTTGTAGTTCTAATTCCCAAAAAAATGGAAATCCGTCATTTAAGATTAATAAAAGCAATTGTTGAAGAAGGAAGCATCACCAAAGCGATTGATAAATTGCATTTGACGCAATCGGCCTTGAGCCACCAACTCAAAGAAGCCGAATACCAATTGGGAACTCCCGTTTTTTTGAGAACCAATAAAAAGCTGGTTTTGACCAAAGCCGGTGAAAAAATCTATGAATTGGCCAATGAAATTCTGGAGAAACTCTCACAAACCGAATCTCAAATCAAGCAAATGGTATATGGAGAACACGGCGAAATAAGAATTAGTACCGAATGTTTTTCGAGTTATCACTGGCTGCCACCGGTTTTAAAACAATTTCATCTTTTATATCCTAATGTTGAACTGAAAATTGTAACCGAAGCCACTCATATTCCGCTGCAAAAGTTATTAGAAAACACCATAGATATCGCGATTATCAGCGATCAGATTAAAGATAACAACATCAAATACATTGAACTTTTTCAGGACGAAGTCGTAATGGCGGTTTCTGAAAACCATGCCTGGGCGAATAAAAAATACGTGGTTGCCGAAGATTTTATTAACGAACATTTATTGATTCATTCCCTTCCGATGGAGACGGTTACAATTCATCAGTTTGTTTTGGCTCCAGCCAAAGTAACTCCAAAGAAAATAACGCCACTACCTTTAACCGAAGCGTCTCTGGAAATGGTTAAAGCCGATATGGGCGTAATGTCGATGGCAAAATGGGCCTTGTTACCACATTTAAAAAACAATCCCATAAAAGCCGTTAAAATTGGAAAAAACGGATTGAAAAGAAAACACTTTATTGCCATTCGCGAAAACGAAAAATACCCGGATTACTTTCATCACTTTATTACCTTTTTACAAAACGAAATCAACCTGCAATGGAATATTCAATAAGAAATTGCGAAATAGCTGATGTAGAAAAATTGGTCGTTTTGTGCCAGAAACACGCTGAATTCGAAAGAGCTGATTATTCTCCGGAAGGAAAAGAAGAAGGTCTAAGAAAAGCATTGTTTGGCGAACAACCCAAATTATATTGTTTGGTCGTTGCTACAAAAGAAACCATCGTAGGTTATGTATCTTATAATTTTACTTATTCAACCTGGAACGCTGCCGATTTTTTGTATATGGATTGTTTATTTTTGGAAGAAAGTGCCAGAAATTTCGGGATTGGTGAAGTTTTAATCAACAAACTAAAAGAAATCGGAAAGAATAATAATTGTGTCAATATGCAGTGGCGAACGCCTCAATTTAATGAAAGAGCTATAAAATTCTATCAACGAATTGGTGCAAAAGGAAAAGATAAAGTTTGTTTCTTTTTAGATTTGTAACAATTTAATCGCGCAAAGTCGCGAAAACGCAAAGTTTTTTCATCATTTTTGTCATTCTGAGGAACGAAGGATCACACTCGTAGATCGACAAAGATTAGTTCTTTACTTTGCGGAGTTTCTTGTTTGCTCCTTCGTTCAGGATGACAAGCTTGTGTAAACTTTGCTCGCTGGGATTATCTTTTCAAATCAAACTTCATAAAAAATGAAAAATATAAGCATATTAGGCTGCGGCTGGCTAGGTCTACCTTTAGCGAAAACCTTAATAGAAAAAGGATATTTGGTAAACGGTTCTACAACTTCTGAAAGTAAATTGCAGATATTAGAAAATACCGGAATAAATCCGTTTGTTGTCATCCTGAGCGATCCCGAGGCTTCGGGAGAAGGAGCGCTTGAAAGCGAAAGTGTTTCAGAAAGTATACATGATTTTCTCGATAATAGTGAAATCTTAATTATAGATATTCCCCCTAAATTACGAGGAACGAATGCTGATTCATCTCAATCTTTACGAAAGATTTTTGTTGAAAAGATCCAAAATTTAATTCCGTTTATAGAAAAATCAACAGTAAAAAAGGTGCTTTTTGTGAGTTCAACCTCTGTTTATGGAGATGAAAACGGAAATATTACAGAAGAAACAATTCCGAATCCCGATACCGAAAGCGGCAAACAATTGCTTTTGGCAGAAGCGCTTCTTCAAAAGAATCAAAATTTCGAAACTACAATTTTACGTTTTGGCGGTTTAATTGGTGAAGATCGTCATCCGGTTAAATTTTTGGCAGGAAAAGAAAACCTCGAAAACCCGGACGCTCCGGTAAACTTAATTCATCAAAAAGATTGTATTAGAATTATTGAAGAAATCATCCATCAATCAAAATGGAATGAAGTTTTTAATGCCGTTGCGCCTTTTCATCCCACAAGAGAAGAATATTACACTCAAAAAGCGAGAGAACAAAACTTGACTTTGCCGAAATTTAGTGCGGAAGAATCGAATATCAAAAAGGTTATTTCAAGTGAGAAGATTGAAAATACTTTGAATTATAAGTTTAAAATAGAAAATTACTAAGTTTAAGAATGTCGTCAAGTTGAGGCAAAGCTATTTTGTCAGGCTGAGCGAAGTCGAAGCCTATGTTCCAATTGTTGCGCCCTTCGACTTCGCTCAGGGTGACATTGCCAAAACCAAACAAAACTTAAATTTACTTATATAACTTACATGGTTTAAAAAACTTTGCGAACTTTGCGTAAACCCTTTGCGGTTTAATAAAAAACTATGGAAACAGTCTATATCAATTCACCTTTAGGAATCACTAAAATTGTTGGAGATGAAAACGGCGTTTCTGTAATTTCCGTTTCTGATGTTGGCACCAATGAAGTTTCTCCAGAAATTCCGGAAGTTTTAAAAGAAGCCGTTTCACAACTTGAGGAATACTTCGATAAAAAAAGAACTGATTTTACTTTCAAACTGAATCCAAAAGGAACTGAATTTCAGCAGAAAGTTTGGAAATCCCTATTAGAGATTCCGTACGGAAAAACAGTAAGTTATATGGATCAAACCAAAAAACTAGGCGATATAAAAGCGATTCGTGCCGTTGCATCGGCCAATGGTAAAAATCCGTTATGGATTGTGGTTCCCTGTCATCGGGTTATTGGCACAAATGGTTCTTTAACGGGTTATGCTGGCGGTTTATCCCGTAAAAAATGGTTAATCGAACACGAAAACCCCACTACACAACAGAGTTTGTTTTAAAATACAAATTTTACAGATTTACACGAATTAAAATTATAGCTTTATATTTACAAAAAATAAGTTCGTGTAATTGTTTTACTCAAAGTAATCTGTGCCAATTAGTGTAATTCGTGTTAAACTAAAATTATGATTGAAAAAATAAACCTCAATAATATTTTATTTCTGGATATAGAAACTGTTCCGGAAGAAGAGAACTTTAATTCGCTTGACGCGGAAATGCAATCGCTTTGGGATCATAAAACACAATACCAACGAAAAGAGGATTTTACACCTGAAGAATTTTACGACCGCGCCGGGATTTGGGCTGAGTTCGGAAAAATTGTTTGTATTTCTGTTGGGTATTTTACTATCAAAGGCGATATCAGGAATTTTAGAGTAACATCGTTCTTTGGCGATGAAAAGAAAATTCTAAAAGACTTTAATAATCTAATCAACAATCACTTTCATCAGCCACAACATCTTTTATGCGGACATAATGCGAAGGAGTTTGATATTCCGTTTATTGCCCGACGCATGATCATTAACCAGATTGCGATTCCGGACAAACTGAATTTATTTGGGAAGAAACCTTGGGAAATTCCGCATTTGGATACTTTAGAATTATGGAAGTTTGGCGATTATAAACACTTTACTTCCTTAAAACTACTGACTAAAATTCTGGGAGTTCCATCACCAAAAGGCGATATCGACGGTAGTCAGGTAGGTCATGTGTTTTATGTCGAAAAAGATATTGACCGAATTGTTACGTATTGCGAAAAAGATACTATTGCCGTAGCTCAGATTTTCCTGCGTTTACGTCGTGAAGATTTATTGATTGATGATGAAATTATTCATGTATAGCTTTTCTAAGCTACTAAGGTACTGAGTTGCTAAGATACTAAGGTATTTTTCATGAACTTATCGAACTTATATAGTTTAAATATTTAACGAATGACGCACCAGGAAATATCTCATTATCGTCTTGTTTCGCAGAAACTCTATGAAACAAGTTCAAATTCTCCGGAAGAAATTGTAAAACATCTGTGCGCAATGCAGGCTCAGGATTATGCAATGGCAAAATGGGCAATTGGTTCCAGATGTCAGGCTACTGAAAGAGAGATTGAAGAAGCTATAAATTCGGGACAAATTATCCGAACGCATATTCTTAGACCAACATGGCATTTTGTTTCGGCAGAAGATATTTATTGGATGTTGGATCTATCCGGACCACAAGTTCAAAAAATGACTATTTCGGCTGCTAAAAAATATGGTTATGATGTGAAGATGCTCAACCAAATTAATTCTGAAATAGAAAAATTATTAGCTGGCAACAATCATTTAACGCGAGACGAAATCATGCAGGAACTCAACATAAAAAAAGGTTCAAGTCAGGATTTTTTAGCGGCAGCTATTATGATGCATGCAGAACTCGATGGTTTGGTATGCAACGGCAAAATGAAAGGCAAACAGATAACTTATGCCTTACTGGAAGAAAGGATTTCGAAACCTAAAACTAAGTTCACCAAAGAAGAAGCTTTAGCAAAATTAGCCCTAAGATATTTCGAAAGTCATGGCCCTGCAACGCTTCTTGACTTTTCGTGGTGGTCTGGTTTTCCGCCAACTACCTGCAAATTGGCACTTAGTGCAATTGAGTTGCAATTGAATTCGGTCGAGATTGAAAATCAAATCTACTGGTTTAAAAAAGATATTTCTGATGAAACCCACTTCCGCGAAAGCGTACATTTTCTCCCGGCCTTTGATGAGATTTTAATTTCATATAAAACTCGTGAAGCTTCTATTTTATTAGAGCACCAACCTCAAGCTTTCACCAATAATGGAATTTTTAAACCGATTATTCTCGAAAACGGAAAAGTTATTGGAACCTGGAAAAGAACGATCAAAAAAGATCACGCAAAAATAGAAACGCAATTTTTTAATACACCCGAAAGTTCAAAAAAAGAAATTCTGTTTGAAGGTATTAAAGCTTTTGAGAACTATCTGGGAACTAAAGTTGTTATTGAATAACTTTAATTTTCATTAAAATACTATCGTTTCTTAGAAATACTTCTTCTATCCTTGATAAAATCTTTGCGCATACAATCGCTAAATAATTATATTTACAAAAAAAATTAGCATTATGGTATTAAGTAGATTCTGGTTAGTGATTTTTATTTCCTCAATTGTCTTTATTGTGGTCAGTTTATTTACTGCCAACACTTATACTATCGATTCTGTTATAAACGGAAAAAAAGACGATCCGATTCTGGTCTCAGAAAAATACATTCACGAACTTCCTGCTTTCATAAAAGACAGCATTCAAAAAGCTCCGGATCAGACCATGATTATCAATCGTGATACTCTTAATGCAGATACTACTTATGTTTATAAAAATAAAACGGTAAAAATTTTCAGCGGTCTTCAAAAATCTGATGGTTTATTGCCTACTTGCAAAAGCACTTTGGTCGATTTAATCTTACCGCTTATTGCTTATCTGGCTTTTTTCTGCGGATTAATGGAGCTTTTAATCATTTCAGGAGCATCCGGAAAATTAGCCAAAGTACTGAGTCCAGTATTTGTAAAGGTTTTTCCGAGTATTCCTAAAAATCATCCCTCAATATCTTACATGACATTAAACTTTGCCGCAAATTTCCTTGGATTAGATTCGGCTGCAACTCCTTTTGGACTTAAAGCAATGGAAAGTTTACAGGAAATAAATCCTGACAAAGACAGGGCTAGTGATGCTCAGATTATGTTTATGTGCCTTCACGCTTCGGGTTTAACCCTGATCGCGACTTCAATTATTGGTTATCGTGCTGCGGCAAATGCCACGAATCCTGCTGATGTTATGCTTCCGTGTATTATTACTTCTTTTATTGGTACGATCGCAGCATTTTTGATTGTGGGAATTAAACAAAAAATCAATTTTAAAAGTGCTTCGCTTGTTATTGTCTTAATCGCATTAATTGCCGCGATTATTGGTTTGCTGATGTACGTTAACCATTTAGATTTAATTGGAAAAAATTACTTTACCTCTAACCTTTCGGGATTAATATTGATTGGAATTATCGCATTTACATTAATTTTTTCATTCAAACATGAAAAGAAATTTAGCGATGCTAATACAACTGTTTTTGAAACCTTTGTAGTAGGTGCAAACAACGGTGTTAAAACCGGAGTTACTATTTTTCCTTATGTATTGGGAATGTTAGTGGCTATTTCTCTTTTTAGAAACAGTGGTTTGTTCGAAATCATAAGCGATGCAATTGCATTTGTTTTTTCGAATATGGGAGTAAGTAAAGAAATTACGAATGCATTACCGGTAGCTATGCTTCGCCCGTTTAGTTCTGCAGGATCACGCGGATTTTTAATTGATTCGATGAATACGTTTGGTGCAGATTCTTTGACAGCCAGATTAAGCAGTATTTTTCAGTGCAGTGCCGAAAGTACTTTTTATGTAATTGCGGTTTATTTTGGTTCTGTAAATATCAAAAATACGCGTTATGCATTGGGCACAATGCTTCTGGTAGATCTTATTTGTGTTATTACGGCAATTTTTGTGGCGACTTGGTTTTTTTAAATCATTATGATTTATTCCGGATTTTATCTAAACTGGACTGAAGTCCAGCCCTACAATATAGGGCGAGCCTACGGCTCTTTTTTTAGAGTTCCGGAGGAACGATTTATGTTGTAGGGCCGGATTTTAATCCGGTTTAATATATAATCAATTACATTTATTTTTTTGTAAGAATATTTTGTATTATTGTTGCAAATTTAAATCGTTACCAACAAATACAAAATGTCAAATACTTATCATCAAGTTTATATTCAGGCAGTTTTTGCAGTAAAATATAGAGAAGCAATTATTACAAGTGACTGCAAATCAAAAATATTAAGTGTCATTGGAAATTTAATAAATGAAACGGGTTGCAAAACCTTAATTGTAAATGGGACTGAAGATCATGTTCATTGTCTTTTAAGCCTTAAGCCAACAATTTCTATTTCGGAATTAATGAAAATTGTAAAAGGGAAATCATCAAAATTTATAAATGATCATCAATTAACAAAACATAAATTCGAATGGCAAGAAGGGTATGGTGCTTTCTCCTATAGCAAATCCCACATTGATGCTGTATATAAATATATTGCTAATCAAGAGGAGCATCATAAAAGAGAAAATTTTAAAGATGAATATATTTCTTTATTAAATAAATTTAATGTCAAATTCGATGAAAAATATATTTTTGAAAAATTAATATAATTTTATTTAAACCGGATCTTTATCTAAACTGGACTGAAGTCCAGCCCTACAATATGGGTCGAGCCTATGGCTCTTTTTTTAAAGTTTCGGAGGAACGATTTATATTGTAGGGCCGGATTTTAATCCGATTTAAAAATAGGAATCGGACCCATAGCTCGTTTTTCAAAGTTCCGGAGGAACGGATTGTTTTGTAGGGCCGGATTTTAATCCGGTTTAAAATAAGAATCGGATCCATAGCTCGTTTTTCAGAGTTCCGGAGGAACGATTTATATTGTAGGGCCGGATTTTAATCCGGTTTAAAATAAGAATCGGATCCATAGCTCATTTTTCAGAGTTCCGGAGGAACGATTTATATTGTAGGGCCGGATTTTAATCCGATTTAGAAATAGGAATCGAACTCATAGCTCGTTTTTCAGAGTTCCGGAGGAACGATTTATATTGTAGGGCCGGATTTTAATCCGGTTTAAAAATAGGGAATCGCGCTATTTTAATCCGTTTTAAAAATAAAAACCAATTCAATTCGTTGAATTAATAAAATACCACACAGTAATGAAACCACAATACCTTTTTATCGCATGTCTTTTAATTGGTTGCCAAAAACCAAAACCAGTCGATCAGGCAATCACTGCAACTCCGGGAACTAAAACCGAAACCATTGCAGCTAAAGAAAATTTCTTAAAAATAGATACCATTTCTATTGCTGATTATGGAGAAACATCAAAAGACAACTATGTTTTGGCTTATCTTTTAGATCAAAAAGCAGACAAGGATAGCATTGTAACAGGAAAATATCGTCTTGATTTTTATCAGAATAAAACTAAAACTAGTTCATCAAACATTAGCATTAAGGGAGTTGATAAAGGATCAGAGTGGTCTGCCTTGTACGGATTAGGAACCGAAAGTGCCAAAAGTTCGCCTTTTATTCAAATTAGTTTTGGATATCCTGCTTGTGGTTACAATCAAAGTCATTATTTGTATTATTTAAAAAACAATGACATACAATTGGTTTACGATTGGTATACGATGTCTGATAGTGGTTGGGGAAGCTGGGTCGAATTCGAAAATCCTTCGGCGAAAGCCAATCCTGAATCATTCTACTGCAAAACAGTTTCTTTTGAACCCGATGATAATGATGAAAACATGGGAATAGCAAAACATTCAGATTCGATTGTTTTTCGCTTAAGCGGAAATCACTGGCAAAAGCAATTGCTTTCGGCAAAAGACAAGACTTATTTTGAGAAAAAAATGAGTTTTGATGACTTTCACAAACAAGAATAAACACTTTAAAACACCCCTTATTCAAATTCTTTCTTAGGTAAATAATTTCTAACTTTGTAAAAAACAAAGAAATGATTGATTTTATATACCAAGACCCTTATCCTATTTTAAAGGATGATACACAGTACCGCAAAATTACTTCTGATTTTGTAAAAGTGGAACAATTTGGAGAACGTGAAGTTTTGACCGTTGACCCAAAAGGTTTAGAATTATTGGCTGAAGAAGCCCTTACAGATGTCTCTTTCATGTTAAGAACAACGCATTTGCAAAAACTGCGTAAAATTCTTGATGATCCGGAAGCAACAGATAATGATCGTTTTGTAGCTTATAATTTATTACAAAATGCTTCGGTTGCTGCCGAAGGTCAATTACCAAGCTGCCAGGATACCGGAACAGCGATTGTAATGGCTAAAAAAGGAGAAAGTATCTTTACCGGTGTTGATGATGCAGAATGGCTGAGCAGAGGAATTTTCAACACCTACCAAAAACGTAACTTACGTTATTCGCAAATTGTACCTATTTCGATGTTTGAAGAAAAAAATTCAGGTTCGAATCTTCCGGCGCAAATTGATATTTATGCTAAAAAAGGAACTTCTTACGAGTTTTTGTTCATGGCAAAAGGTGGTGGATCTGCTAATAAAACTTACCTATACCAACAAACAAAATCACTATTGAATGAAAAATCAATGGATGCTTTTGTTCGTGCAAAAATAAAAGACCTAGGAACTTCGGCTTGTCCTCCTTACCATTTAGCTTTGGTTATTGGCGGAACTTCTGCGGAAGCGAACCTAAGCGCTGTTAAAAAAGCATCAGCAGGATATTATGACCACTTGCCTACTTCAGGAAACATGGCCGGTCAGGCTTTCCGTGATATCGAATGGGAAGCGAAAGTGCAGCAAATTTGCCAGGAAAGCGCTATTGGTGCTCAGTTTGGCGGTAAATACTTTACACATGATGTTCGTGTAATTCGTTTGCCTCGTCACGCAGCTTCTTGTCCGGTTGGATTAGGGGTTTCTTGTTCTGCTGATAGAAATATCAAAGGAAAAATTACTAAAGACGGAATTTTCGTTGAACAATTAGAAGTAAATCCAAAACAATTTTTACCGGAAACAGCTCCGCATTTAGAAGCTCCTGTTGAAATTGACTTAGATCAGCCAATGGCAGATATTTTAGCTAAATTATCTCAATATCCAATTAAAACACGTTTAAAACTAAACGGAACCGTAATTGTAGCCCGCGATATTGCACACGCAAAAATCAAAGAATTATTAGAAGCGGGTAAACCAATGCCGGAATACTTTAAAAACCATCCTGTTTATTACGCTGGACCTGCAAAAACTCCGGAAGGAATGGCTTCAGGAAGTTTTGGCCCAACAACTGCAGGACGTATGGACGTTTATGTGGATGAATTCCAGAAACATGGTGGAAGTATGATTATGCTGGCAAAAGGAAATCGTACTAAACAAGTAACTGATGCCTGTAACAAATATGGCGGATTTTACTTAGGTTCTATTGGCGGTCCTGCTGCAATTTTAGCTCAGGATAATATCTTAAAAGTTGAAGTCGTTGATTTTGAGGAATTAGGAATGGAAGCGGTTCGTAAAATTACCGTAAAAGATTTCCCTGCTTTTATTATTACAGATGATAAAGGAAATGATTTCTTTGAGAATCTATAAATTTTAGTCGCTAAGGTACTAAGGTGCTGAGTTACTAAGTTTTTTTCATACAAAAACCGCCTATTTTGGCGGTTTTATTATTTATTTACTTTGCGAACCTTGCGTAAATTCTTTGCGAACTTTGCGGTTAAACTCTTTAAGTTCCTTCTCAAGCAACTTCTTTCTCAAAAGCAATAAAGTGCGTCAATTTTCCTTTTAAGTTAAAAACCGGAGCTCCATTGATCTGACAATTGTAGGTTCGGCCATCTTTTCTGTAGTTTTGAATTGTTTTTTCAAAAGGAATCTGCAATTTGATTGCTTCTCTGATTTCTTTTAAAACCGTTTTTGACGTTTTAGGTCCCTGAAACATTTTCGGCGTTTTCCCTAATATCTCTTCTTCTTTATAACCCGTCATTCTTTTGATTCCGTTTGAGGCAAAAACAATCTTTAAATCAAGATCTGTCACTACTACAACTTCTTCTTTAATACGTTCTTTTATCTCGAGATGCTTCTCATTCCATGTAAATTGATTCGAAATTTTATTGACTTTCTTCAAATCAGAGAAAATAGCTTTTAACTCATTCAAATATTCATAATGAAAATCCCATGCTAAGATAGGAACTGAATTACGATGGGAAACTTCATCAAAATCGGCATTTTTCATTTTAAATAATTTAAAGGATATAAATCTTTCCATTCAAAGGTAGAGCGAAAATTCATCATAAAAGTGAAATTTTTCCTATTTAACGATTGTTTAATATGAGTTAAAAAGTAAATTTTAGTTGTACCACAACCGCTTTTTTTACTTCGGTATTCAGGTTATTTAGTGAAATTCCGAGTAATCGAACTGAATCTTTCATTTTTTCCTGATATAATAATTCCTCTACTGTTTCGAGAATCAGACTTTTATCTGAAATAAAATAGGGCAAAGTTTTACTGCGGGTTTGTTGCGTAAAATCACTGTATTTTATTTTAAGGGTAACTGTTTTACCTGAAATATTATGTTTCTTTAGTCGTCTTTCAAGTGAAGTAGCAATTTTATCAAGCTGTTCGAGCATAAAAATTTCAGAAGTTAAATTAACGTCGAAAGTATTTTCTGCCGCAACTGATTTGGTGATGCGATGTGACTTTACTTCGCTATTATGAATTCCGCGAACTACATTGTAATAAAAAGCACCTGATTTCCCGAAATGTTTTTCCAGAAACTCAACCGATTTACTTTTAAGATCAGTTCCGGTAAAAATGCCCAATTGGTACATTTTTTCCGTAGTTACTTTTCCAACACCGTAAAACTTTCTGATAGGCAATTCTTCCAGAAAAGCCTCGACTTCATCAGGATTTACAGTTTTTTGTCCGTTTGGTTTATTGACATCACTGGCAATTTTGGCCACAAATTTATTGATCGAAATTCCTGCTGAAGCTGAGATTCCAACTTCATTCAAAATTCGTAATCGAATTTCTTCTGCCAATAAACTGGCACTTGGGTTTCCTTTTTTATTCTGAGTTACATCCAGATAAGCTTCGTCGAGCGAAAGTGGCTCTACAAGATCTGTATAATCGTGAAAAATAGCGTGAATTTTATTCGAAATCTCCTTATAACGATCAAATCGCGGGCGTACAAAAATGATTTCAGGGCAGTATTTTTTGGCCAAAACACCACTTATAGCACTACGCACACCAAATTTACGTGCTTCGTAACTGGCCGCCGAAACTACTCCTCTATTCTCTGAACCTCCAACAGCAATAGGTTTTCCGCGCAAAGCAGGATTATCCATCTGCTCTACCGAAGCATAAAAAGCATCCATATCAACATGGATTATTTTTCGATATGTTAGCGCATCTGACATTATGCAAATTTAAACAGGAAACCAATAAAAAGAACGCAGTTAATAGTTATAAATAGTATCAATTTTTAAAGATTAACAACTTAATGATTCTAAACAAATCATTTTCTTTATTTTTGTATTTCTACACGAAATAAAATACAATGCGAACATTTGTTATAGGCGACATACATGGAGGATTACTCGCACTTGAACAGGTGCTGAAAAAAGCCGAAGTAACTACAAAAGATACTCTTATATTTTTAGGCGATTATGTTGATGGATGGAGCCAATCGGCAGAGGTAATTGATTATTTAATTGACCTGAAACTCAAACAAAACTGCATTTGCATTAGAGGAAATCATGATCAGCTGGCCTTAGACTGGCTTGAAAACAGACATGAAGATCTTGATGAAGAAATGTGGTACAAACATGGAGGAAAAGCTACTGTTGAAGGATATTCTAAAATTTCGGCAGAACGAAAAAAAGAACATATTGCTTTTTTTGAAGCACTTCAGGATTATTATCTTGATGATGAAAACCGTCTTTTTGTTCATGCCGGTTTCACGAATCTGAATGGTGTGGTCTGGGAATATTTTTCGAAATTATTTTACTGGGACAGAACACTTTGGGAATCTGCACTTGCTTTAGATCCAAAATTAAAACCAGACGATCTATATTATCCTAAGCGTTTTACGATATATAAAGAAATTTACATTGGGCATACACCGGTTACCCGAATTGGAAAAACAATTCCGGTAAATAAGGCTTGTGTCTGGAATGTTGATACTGGCGCAGCTTTTAAGGGACCTTTGACAATTATGGACGTGAACACCAAGGAATTCTGGCAAAGTGATCCGTTAAATGAATTGTATTCTGATGAAAAAGGTAGGAATTAATTCATAAAAAGCTATTTTTGCATTTTAAAATAATTAATATTTAAGTTTATGAAAAAGGTTATTACACTTTTGTTTTTAGTATCATTTGGATTTACACAAGCTCAACAGGCTTTTAAAGGAAAAGGAGATGTTAAAGTTAACGTTGGTGCTAACATACAAGATGGTGGTTCAGGAATTCAGGGTTCTGTAGATTTTGGTTTAGGTGAAAATTTCTCTTTTGGTTTTGTTGCTAATTACTTATTGGGCGTAGATAATTTTAATGGTTTTTACAATAATAGCCCTTACAGCGATTACAAACCTGATTTTGGTGATCGTTTTGATGCTAAAGCAAGAATTAGTGCTAATTTAAGCAGTGTTATTGGTGTTGATCAGTTAGATGTTTACCCAGGTTTAAGTTTAGGATTACACAATTTTGGCGGTCATGTTGGTGGTCGTTACTTTTTTACTGAAGGATTTGGTGTTTTCACAGAACTTGGTTTCCCTATTGCAAAATACGGAAGTAACAACGGAATTTTTGATCACTTAAACAATCAGTTTACTTTTAGTTTAGGAGCTTCTTTTAATTTGTAAAAAAAGACTTTTGCCACAAAGACACTAAGTTTTTTTTTGAAAAGTCGAAGAAAGAAAAAAATCTCGCAAAGACGCTAAGTCGCAAAGATTTTAAATAATAAAACCGCCTAATTGGGTAGTCATGGTCAGAAAAATAATCTTTCGACCATGACTACCTGATTGGCGGTTTTTTTTATCTCATGAATTGTCTGGCTTCGACTTCGCTCAGCATGACAACAAAAAACCGCCTGATTGGCGGTTTTATTATTTCGTATATATGGCTTACTGCTTATTTACTAACTAAAATACTCCATTCAGCTCCGCTGTAAATCTTATGTTTTGCTGAGAAACTTCCCTGGTTTACGGCCAATGAAAAGTTTAAAAGACTGTTGAAGTAACAAACATCTGTACCAACAGCAACTTCTCCAAAAGTGTGTACTAGTTTCAATTTTCCTTCATACGCTTTTTTAGTTCCGTTGAAAATCTGAATTTTAACAAAATCACCTGCTTTGAAGTCTAAATTAGCGAAAGTTTTCTTGTCGATATTGGTCCAAACATTTCCGTATTGAATATCTAAAATTGGGATTCCGCCTTTGATGATTCCTTTTTCGAAAACTGGTTTTTGGTAATCGATTTTTACTACTTGGTTTGGTAATTTTGGTCCAACTTCTTCAAAAGTGATGGTTTTAGACGCTAAACGAGCTCCGGTAAAAGCATACACATCACGACCATGAAATGTATAAGATTCGTTTGAGTTTTGGCGACGGTTTTTTACTTCATCGATCTCACGAATTTCCTGAATTCCTAATTGTTCTGCTATTAAAGTCAAAGTTCCGTTATCCGGAGTTACAAAGTAATGACCTGATTTAGTCAACAACACAACAGAATGCCTTGCTGTACCTACTCCAGGATCACAAACAGAAACAAATACAGTTCCTGCAGGATAATATTGAGCCGTTTGCGACAAACGATATGCAGCTTCCCAAATATTAAACGCCGGGATTTCATGAGTTACATCAAATATTTTAATATCGGTCGAAACTCCCATTGCAACCCCTTTCATAGCAGATACTGCCCCATCTTTCAAACCAAAATCTGATTGAAAAACTAATACATTATTTTGTGTGAAACCATTAAAAGTAATAGCGCACAAAAAAAGTAATAAACGTACTTTCATTTTTTCTCTTTTTAAATTTTCAGCAAAGATATTTCATTAAACTCGATTTTAAAGTCTTATTTTTATAAAAATCGGGTTTTCATTAAGCGATTTCGATTATTTACAATTACATTTGTATTTTATTCATTATCCTATGTAAATAGTAGACAAATAGAGGTTCTACCGGATCTTTTTGAATAATTATTAAATCAATTACAAAACTAAATTATCAATGAGAAAAAAATTAAAAATTGTCATAACAGCAATTCTTACTTTATCCAGCACTTTATTTTTTGCGCAGAGTCACGAGATAAAAGGAACGATTACGAATGAAAACGGAAATCCTCTGGAATTTGCTACAATCTTAATCAAAGGAACTCAAGTTAATGCGTCAAGCGATGATTTAGGAAAGTTTACGATTAATGCTTCGGCAAACAATCCCACACTTATTGTTTCTTTATTTGGATATCAAACCAAAGAAGTCGTTGCAAAAGATCATATTATCGAAGTGCAATTGGCTTTAGAAAATAATAGTCTTGACGAAATTGTAGTCGTAGGAAGTAGAAATCCAAATAAAAGCAAACTCGAAACAGCAGTTCCTGTTGATGTTGTAAACCTGGCAAAAATCAGAAACACAACGCCACAAACGACTACAAACGACATTTTGACCTATTTGATTCCTTCTTTTAACTCTAACAGACAATCTTCTGCAGATGGAACTGAACATATTGATCCGGCTTCGCTAAGAGGTTTAGGTCCTGATCAGGTTTTGGTTTTGATTAACGGAAAAAGAAGACATACTACATCATTAGTAAATTATCAAAATACGGTAGGAAACGGTTCTGTTGGTACAGATTTAAGTGCGATTCCTGCTTCGGCAATCAAAAGAATTGAAGTTTTACGTGATGGTGCAGCAGCGCAATACGGCTCTGATGCGATTGCAGGTGTAATCAATTTAGTTTTAAAAGATAATGCAGGTTTAGAAGTAAATGCAACTTATGGTTCGACATCCAGAAATGATGGACAGACCACAAATGTAAACTTAAACTACGGAACAAAAATTGGTAACAAAGGTGGTTTTATCAACCTTTCGGCTGAATTTAATGACCGCCAGAAAACCAATCGTTCTCAAAATAATAACCTGATTATTTTTGATCAATCGGCTGAGGGTAATTTCTTCGCTTATGATTTTGCTGATAATCCGGCACAATCACGCCAGATTGATGATAATTTATTGGCTCAAAATGGTTTGACGCGTGATGATTTTAATTTTCAGATTGGAGATGCAAAAATCCAGAATATTCAGGGATTCTTTAATGCATCGATTCCGTTAAACGATCAAATTGAGTTTTATGCAAACGGAGGCGTGAGCCATAGAGAAGGTACAGGTTACGGTTTCAGACGTTTACCAAGTGAAACTGAAAATGTGGTGGCTTCTATTTTCCCTTTCGGATTTCAACCTGAATTGAATTCTGTTGTAACGGATCTTTCTTCTTCAGTTGGTTTTAAATTCAAATTTGGAGAATGGAAACTGGATGTGAGCAATACTATCGGTGAAAACAAATTTATTTATGATGTATCGAATACCAACAACGTTTCGTTAGGCGATAATGGTCAGACAGATTTTAAAGCCGGAAATCACTCTTTCTTGCAAAATACTGTAAATGCTGATATTACCCGATTTTACAAAGATGTTTTTCATGGTTTGAATGTTGCGTTTGGAGGTGAATATCGTTTTGAAAAATACAAAATTGTTCCTGGAGAGGAAAACTCTTATATCAATGGCGGAGCACAATCGTTCCCGGGATTTTCTCCTTTGAATGAAGTGAATGAAAACAGAAACAGCGTTGGCGTTTATGCTGATGTTGAGGCCGATATCACGGAGAAATTCTTGATTGGAGTTGCAGGTCGTTATGAAGATTATAGCGATTTTGGAAATACCATTAACGGAAAATTATCTGCGAGATATAAAATATTAGACAATCTATTTGTTCGTGGAGCGATTAGTTCTGGTTTTAGAGCGCCATCATTGCACCAGCAATACTTCAACAATATTGCAACTGATGCTGTTGACGGACAAATTCTGAATTCGGGTATTTTTAGAAATGATAGTCAGGTAGCTAAAGAGCTTGGAATTCCGAAATTAAAAGAAGAAACTTCAAGAAACTACAGTTTTGGGGTTGTTTTTTCTCCAACAAAAAAATTACATATTACAGCTGATTATTATCACATTAGAATCGATAACCGAATCATCCTTACCGGAAATTTAGGAAATGATGCTGCGGGTGAACCTGTTCCTGCGCTTCGTGCCTTGTTTGCACAATACGGTGCACAAACGGGACGTTTCTTTACCAATGCCATCAACACGACTACAAACGGAGTTGATGTTGTAATTGATTACGATATGAATGTTGGTCCCGGAAAAATGAATCTTTCATTATTGTACAACTACAACGACAATAAAGTTGATGATCAGCTGAACAATATTCCGGCTTTATTCGTAGGTCAGGAAGATGTGTATTACGGACCTCAGGAAAGAAGTCTTATCGAGACCAATACGCCTAAACATAAAGGTACTTTTGCTATTAATTACAGTTTAACCAAATGGAATTTCTTACTGAGAAATACGTATTTTGGTGAAGTAATTCGTGATGGTTTTCCTTTTGGAGGCATCCAGAAACACAACGGAAAAGTCGTTACCGATATGACTGTTGCTTATAAAATCACTCCAAAAATCCAGATTGCTTTGGGAGCCAACAACTTATTTGATATTTTCCCGGACAGACAAATTTACGAGAACAGTTATTACGGAGTTTTCAAATATGCACCTGTGCAAATGGGAACGACGGGAGCTTACTACTTTGGACGTATAAGTTTTACATTGTAATTTATTTAACCGCGAGGAGCACTAAGATTTACGCAAAGTCCGCAGAGTTTTTATGCTGTATGATTTAATCTCGCAAAGGCGCGAAGGCGCTAAGTTTTTTATAAAAATAAAGCCGCTCAATTGAGCGGCTTTATTTTTATACTTAAAGATTATGCAAATTATCTTTGCGACTTCGCGCCTTTGCGAGATTAAAAAAAAACGAGCTTAGCGTAAATCTTAGCGAACTTCGCGGTTAAAAATCTAAATAGCCATTTCAGGAATTTCGCCTTCAATAATTAAATCAGCTTCGGTCGAAGCGATGATGTGCTCGACTGAAACACCTGGCGCTCGTTCTAAGAGCTTAAAACCTTTTTCAGTCACTTCGAGAACTGCTAACTCGGTTACAACTTTTTTAACGCATCCTACGCCCGTTAATGGCAAAGTGCATTTTTTTAAGATTTTAGATTCTCCTGCTTTATTGACGTGCATCATGGCAACGATGATATTTTCGGCGGAAGCCACCAAATCCATTGCGCCTCCCATTCCTTTTACCATTTTGCCCGGAATTTTCCAGTTGGCTATGTCTCCGTTTTCAGAAACTTCCATCGCACCTAAAATCGTCAAGTCTACTTTCTGACTGCGAATCATTCCGAAACTAAAAGCCGAATCAAAGAAACTTGCTCCCGGCAGCGTTGTAATGGTTTGCTTTCCGGCATTGATAATATCGGCATCTTCTTCTCCCGCAAAAGGAAAAGGCCCCATACCCAAAACGCCATTCTCACTCTGAAATTCAACTGCAATATCTTCCCTAACGTAATTTGCTACCAAAGTCGGAATCCCGATTCCAAGATTAACAAAATACCTGTCTTTTACTTCTTTTGCAATTCGTTTTGCAATATCTTCTTTTGTTAACATATTTTTCTAATGTGTCAATTTATTAATGTGCCAATTAGTCAATTTGATAATTAGATAATGCTTTATAATTATCTAATTGTCTCATTATCTCAATTATCTAATTTTTCTCTACGAAATAATCCCAGGTTGCTTTTGTAATAGCTGCAATTATTTTCTCTGTATCTTCTTGTTTTTCTGTGATGTTTTTTAAATAAACAGATAGAATAAAATGTTTCCCGTTTGGGAGTTTTACAATTCCAATATCATTCATTGCTACTCTCAAATTTGAATCATTAGTTCCCGAAATTCCTGTTCTGTGTGCCAGTTCTGTATTTTCAGGAAGTCCCGCTTTCATCCAGGTCAATCCTCTTGAGGTTTCTGTCATTATTTGATACAAATACTTTGTAGTGTTTTCTTTTAGAATTTCTCCTTTAAAAAACTTTTCCAATAACGCTGTTGTTGCCAGCGGAGTCGTTGTATTCACATAAAGATTCTCCCAGGTTCGCATTTGTTGCTCGTTTACTTTGATCACGAAATCCTTAATTCCTAGTTTATCAATGAATTTCTGAACTTCTTTTGTTCCTCCGAGTAAATCAATTAGAATGTCGCAACCATTATTATCACTATGCGAAATGGTGTATCTTAATACTTTATCTAAAGTTAAATTTACATTTCCATCCGGATAATCTTCCCTCATTGGGCTCCACGTATCTTCATGTAAATCTTTCTTTTTAATAAAAATCTGCTGGGTTAATGAAAACTTTCCTTCATCGACTCTATTCAAAACCGTCAAAGCAATATGAAACTTGAAAACGCTCATCATAGGAGCTTTTAAGTTTCCGTTGATACTTAAAGTATCTTTATCTTCAATGCCTTTTATCGAAATTCCAACTGTTGCGTTTTTAGACGAAATGATCTGATTTAACTGTTGTCGCAATTCATTTGTCGATTGTGCGAAAGTTGAAAAAGACAGTAAAGAAAACAGAATAATATTAAAAAGCTTAGTCATAAGTTTAATGTACCTATTTTAATGAGTCAATTAAAAAATTTGATAATTAGATATTTTTTTACTTAAAGTAATTCATGATAATATTTTAATTTACAAGCTCTTAAAACCTTTAAAGCAACTTTATTGCGATAATGCTTTTAATTATTTAATTGACAAATTATATCAATTATCTAATTAAGCTCGCTGTCTCACAGTTCGTTGTTCAATTCTTTTCTCGAATTTTTCTCCCTGAAAAATGCGCTGTACCATAATTCCCGGAATATGAATTTGATTTGGGTCTAAAGTGCCAACGGGAACTAGTTCTTCCACTTCGGCAATGGTTATTTTTGCTGCCCCAGCCATACACGCATTGAAGTTTCTGGCTGTTCCTTTAAAAATAAGATTTCCGGCTTCATCGCCTTTCCAGGCTTTTACAATGGCAAAGTCAGCTTTGAAAGCTTGCTCCATGATGTGCATCTTTCCGTTGAATTCACGAACTTCTTTTCCTTCGGCAACTTCAGTTCCGTAACCGGCCGGAGTAAAGAAAGCAGGAATCCCCGCTTGTGCCGCACGACAACGTTCTGCCAAAGTTCCCTGAGGCGTCAACTCAACTTCAAGTTCTCCAGAAAGCATCTGGCGTTCGAACTCAGCATTTTCGCCTACATAGGACGAAATCATTTTTTTGATTTGTTTTTTCTGCAAAAGCAATCCCAGACCAAAATCATCAACACCTGCATTGTTCGAAATACAAGTTAAATCTGAAACGGTTGTTTTTACTAATGCCGCTATAGTATTTTCAGGAATTCCGCATAAGCCAAAACCACCAAACATAATGGTCATTCCGCTTTCTATTCCTTCTGTAGCCTCTTGAACGTTATTTACTTTTTTTGTAATCATAACAAATGGTCTTTATTACAGTATATTTTTGATAAAAATACCATTTTTAGATTAAATTATAACGATTTCGTAAAAAATAAAATCTACAAATAGCGACTATGTTAACCGCAAAGAACGCAAGGTTTTTTTATTCTTAGTCTCTATTAAAAGGCAAAGTTCGCAAAGCTTAGCGTTCTTTGCGTAAACCTTTCCCAACTTTGCGGTTAAATGTTTATTAAACTTATTCAAAAAAAAATCCCTTTGTGTTTCTGAATTCAGAAAATCACAAAAGGATAATTTTATATAAAAAAGGAATTTAAACTATAGTTCGAATTCGTCTGTATTTTGTTCTGTAGCTGTTGTATCTTTTACTTTTGGCGCACTATAACAATCTACTTTTATAGAAAGATTTGCCGGTCGCTCAAACTCTGATTTCGAAACCTGAAGTCCGGGATCTGCATAACATAGTTTCATAAAGTAACCCCAGATTGGCAATGCAGCTGTTGCACCTTGTCCGTAAGTTAAACTTTTAAAACGTGCCGAACGATCTTCGCAACCTACCCAAACGCCTGTTACCAAGTTAGGCACCATTCCCATAAACCAACCATCAGACTGGTTTTGAGTTGTTCCTGTTTTACCCGCAATTGCGTTTTTAAACATGTACGGATATCCTGTCCAGCGATTATCTCCACTTCCTCCGCCTTGCGTACGTAAACGTGCACCAGAACCGGTCTCTGTAACTCCCTGAAGTAATTTGATTACTGCAAAGGCAATATCTTTGTTTAAAACGTCATGAGATTCCGGAATTGGCTCATAGATCACCTCTCCACTTTTATTCTCAATACGGCTTAAAAATTGTGGTTTTACATAAACTCCCTGATTGGCGAATGTACCATACGCAGCAACCATATCTTCAACCGTAATATCTACAGCTCCAAGAGCAATAGAAGGCTGAGCAGGAATTTCGGTTTTAACACCTAATTTATGCGTTAGTTCTACAACTGCTTCCGGTCCTACACGATCAATCAATTTTGCAGAAATCGTATTGATTGAGTTCGCAAGACCTTGTTTTAAAGTTACCATTCCGCGGTATCTGTTATCTGAGTTTCTTGGTTCCCAATCTGCTGTAACATTATGGCGTCCTTTGTGAATCATAAACGGTCCGTCAAGAATAGAATCGCAAGGAGACATATTCAATTGTTCGATTGCGGTTGCATAAACGAAAGGTTTGAATGTCGAACCTACTTGTCTTGCTCCCTGCCCTACGTGATCGTATTGAAAATATTTATAATTGATTCCACCAACCCACGCTTTAATGTTTCCGGTTTGAGGCTCCATAGCCATTAAACCAGATTGTAAAAAGTGTTTGAAATAACGAATAGAATCCAGCGGTGTCATTACCGTATCGCGTTCTCCTTTCCAGGTAAATACGCGCATTTTAGTTTTTACTTTGAATGAAGCAATGATATCGTCTTCGCTTTTATCCAAATCTTTCATGATAGCCCAACGCGTAGAATTTTTCATCGCCTGCATCATTAATCGATCTGTTTCTGCTTGCGAAATATTTACAAAAGGCGCATTTTTATTGGTTTTCTGTTCAATAAAAAATTGCTGTTGCAGATTTTTCATGTGTTCAGAAACTGCTTCTTCGGCATGTAACTGCATTCTTGAATCGATAGTGGTATAGATTTTTAAACCATCTTTGTAAATATCGTAATCAGAACCGTCTGGTTTTTTATTGTCGGCAACCCATTTTTTCATGTAATCACGAAGATATTCCCTGAAATAAGTCGCTGTTCCTTCGCGGTGACTTTCTAATTTGAATTTTAAAGCAATTGGCATTGCCTTGTACTTCTCTTTTTGAGCCTCTGTAATCATCTTGGCTTTTACCATTTGACCCAATACCACATCACGACGGTTTTTAACACCCGTTGGGTTTCTCAAAGGATTGTAAAGAGATGAGTTATTAAACATCCCAACCAATATTGCCGATTCATCTATCGTTAAATCCTTAGGATCTTTAGAGAAATACGTTTGCGCAGCAGAACTTACTCCAACTGCGTAATTTCCGAAATCATAAACGTTGCAATACATCGCCAAAATTTCATTTTTGGTATATTGACGTTCCAGACGAATGGCAATAATCCACTCTTTTATTTTTTGCACTATTCTAAAGGGTAAAAAGCTAGATCCACCACGATGAAATAATTGTTTTGCTAACTGCTGAGTCAGTGTACTAGCTCCTCCATTGGTTCCCAAAGAAAAAGCAGCACGCAAAGTTCCTCGCCCGTCGATTCCTGAATGCTCATAAAAACGGGCATCTTCAGTTGCAACCAAAGCATCTACAAGGTTTTTTGGTAAATCTGAATATTTAAGCTGTGATCTGTTGGTTTTAAAATATTTACCAATCACTACTCCATCAGATGAAATAATTTCTGTAGCCAAATTAGAATCCGGATTTTCTAAGTCTTCAAAAGAAGGCATCGATCCGAATAATCCCCATGAGGCAAATAAAAAGAAAGCTAAAATACCCAACAAGGTATAAGCAAAAACTCTCCAGAATTTCTTTTTATAGTAGTTAATATCTTTATTACTATTAGATTGATTGATTTTCTTGGTGGCCATATAACTATTTTTCTAATCTTTTTGTTCTATTCTAAAACCTACGTCTGTAATACCTTCTAACTCCTGAACACCAGGAATTTTTCCTGATTCTCTAACGGCTTGTTTGATGTGTACTTTATATTTTCCTTTAAACTTTACATCTTCTTTATAATAAAGTTTACTCTCTTTTATATCAGTAAAACCGTTCCCTAACAAGGTTCCGTCCGGTTTTGCCATCTCATATTCTAAGGTATCTACTTTAGTGAAACCGCTTGGCGTTTCGATAGCCACAATTAAAAACAAATTTTTGAATGGATAATTGTTATTGTCCCTCAAATTTATAAATAAATTGTACTTTTTGGTTGAATCTAAAACTGGCAGATCAAAAGTTATAATACTGTCTTTGTTCCAGGCACTTCCAACAGATTTGTACTCATCGAATACTCTTTTTTTATCACAAGAAAAAAGTAATATCCCTACCAAAAGAAGAATCGCACTATTTTTTATTCTCATTTTTAGTAATAATTATAGGTTTTCTAGGTTCAGCCGGTTTATTCTCGTTTGAATTGTTAGGTTTATTCGGCTTGTTATTATTCGGTTTGTTTCCTTTGTTTGGGTTATTCCCTTTATTTGGATTTCCTCCTGCAGGCTTATTCTGATTCTGATTTGGCTGCGGTTTGTTTGGAGTAGCCACAATCGCTGCTTCGGCATTTGGTTTGCGTTTGCGATTTGGTTTTTTCTTTCTTTTTGGCTGATCAAAACGGGTTAAACTTTCCTGACCCATTGCATTATTAAAGTCTTTTTCAGGTTCTGAAACTACTTCTATAGCAAAATCTTCAAGAGATGAAACTTTGTTTTTTTGTTTGTTCTCGGCAATAATTTCTTTTACCTGATCAATTTTCAAAACATGCCAGTTTGCAAAATTATTGGTGTAAGCAAACCACATTAATCCTTTAAAAATATCTTGTTTCTGGCAGATAGCATCTCCTTTTTCAGTCACTAATTTAGTGTCATAATCCGGGAAATCTTTTAGGGCATCCATGTAAGTGTCAAGCTCATAATTTAAGCAACACTTTAATTTTCCGCATTGTCCGGCTAATTTTTGAGGATTTAAAGAAAGTTGTTGGTAACGTGCTGCAGATGTATTTACACTTCTAAAATCTGTTAACCAGGTTGAACAACATAATTCTCTTCCGCAAGAACCAATTCCGCCTAAACGAGCTGCTTCCTGACGGAAACCTACTTGCTTCATTTCGACTCTTGTACTGAATTCTTTGGCAAAATCCTTAATTAAAAGTCTAAAATCGACTCTGTCATTTGCTGTATAGTAAAACGTAGCTTTAGATCCGTCTCCCTGAAATTCAATATCAGATATTTTCATTTCAAGTTTATGCTGAATCGCTAATTCACGTGCACGAACTTTCATTGGTTCTTCACGATCACGCGCTACAGACCAGATATCAATATCTTTTTGAGAAGCTTTTCGGTAAATTTTAGGTACTTCGTTACTTTCGTGGTTAACACCTTTTTTCTTCATTTGAATTTTTACCAATTCGCCTGTCAAAGTAACAATACCAATATCGTGTCCTGGCGATGCAACAGTTGCTACAATATCACCAATACTTAAAGTTAATTTTTCTGAATTTCTAAAAAATTCTTTGCGTCCGTTTTTAAAACGAACCTCAACACAATCAAAAATCGCCTCTCCATTAGACGGGCTCATGTTCGCGAGCCAGTCAAAAACCGTCAATTTATTGCAGCTATCGGTGCCGCAAGTCCCATTATTTTTACAACCCTTTGGTGCGCCACCATCTGAGGTTGAACAACTTGTACATGCCATAATTATATATGTAGTGTTGCAAAAAAGCAACTTAAGTTCATAAACGTTTGATCGGTAAAGATAGTATTTTTTTTAGTTTGCTTTTTATGGATTAATACTAATGCTTCGTTAAATACAAAAGCAAGGAATCTTTAAGGCAAAATAAGCTTTTTTTATAACAATATCAGACTGAAATTTTCAAACCCAAAATTCTCTAATTCTATTCTTATTACAGCTTATTCTAAAACTTATTTTGTTATTCTCTTTATAAAAATTAAAAATTTACCTACAGAATACTATATTTACATTTAGTAAATAGTAATACGATATTATTAAAATGAAACAATTAATTCTGATCTTACTTTCTATTTGTTCTTTATTCCCTTGTAAAGCACAAAAACCCGTGACCGCTAACCAACAAAACAAAAATGAAAACTTCACGATTTATGATCCTAAAGTATCAGACGATTTAAAAAAAACATATCCTCATCAAATAGATAGTATAACTGTACCAAGTGACGCTATTTTATGCCCTTGTAATCGAATTGATTTATTACTTGCCAATAATGAACTGAATATAAATTACACTCTAAAAGACCTAAATCTTAAAGGTTCTATTAAAAATATAACAACAACAACACATCCCAATATAGCCTTACCTAGTATATCGCTACAAAACACCATAGAAGAAAGTCTGTTTTCTAAAACCAATTTGTTGTTACAATCCAAATCCAGGAAAATAAAACAAAAACCTAATGATCTTGAGCTTTACAAAAATTTCGTTTTTCAGTACAACGACAAAAACCTGCCTGCAAAAGTAGATCTTTATCTTTTAGACTCCCTTCAGCCTATTATTCGATTAACTCATGTTTACGACTATAACGACACATTGCTTAAACTGATTTTAATAAATCCCAGTGAAAAAACAAATTCAGCAGGTTCAGAAATAAATTTTAAATGCTGGCAGCAAAATGGAAACTATTTAATACTCCAAAATATCTTTAATCCACAAAAAAATAAAGAACAAATCCTTTTTGTTTATAATGCTGACAACAATCTAATAAGAAAAGAGAAAAATTATATCGATAGATATAAAGATCAGCAACACACCATAATAAAATATTTTTATGATGAAAAGAAAAGACTTACTAAACAATCTTACTTAAGTAATAATGAAAAAGAAAGCAGTTTTGTCATTATAAAAAATGATTCTTATGGAAATATAATAAAAGAACTTTGGGAAAATGGCGATTACAATGAATACCAATATAAGTATGATGCAAAAGGAAACTGGATCTGGAAACAAAAAACAGTTTATGAAAAAAATATCTTTAACCAAAAAATAGAACTTTCATCTAAAACAACTTTTGAAAATAAAATAGAGTATTACTAACTGCTAACATAATTTTAAAGACTTCTGAAAACTAAAAATTTACCTGAACAACGATGTAAGCATAAATTACTTGACCTCAACAACGATAAGAAACAAAAACACTAAGGAGGATGCAGACACTGGTGAAGAAGTATTTAAGAAAACCGTGACCAAGATCAGAAAAAACAACCTGCTGAAATTATCTGAAATTGCAGATTTTGATGAACTTAGGCTTTTTGAAGAATAGCCTGTCAATTGCCATTTAATCTCACCGTAAAAATTGTCTGTTTTTATGTTTTATGATGTAAAAAGACTTTTTTAATTTTTATCTTGAAATATATTTCTCAATTTTATGTTTTATCTTACAACATAGTTTGTGAAGTCAACTGTTGTAAATGCTGGCTTCATCAAAACATAATTTTTCATTTAAAATACCACTTCAAATGCAAACACAAAACCAGATTGAAAGTTTCCTTTTCCAGGGAAAATTTGACGAGGCAAGAGAATCTCTAAATAACGGCGAAATTTTTAACGATCAATATCTTAAAAACAATTTTTCTCAAATCACAGCCAAAATTATTGAAGCCAAAGAAATTGATTTCATTGAAAAATTAATTAAAGCAGGTTTTATTGAAACCGACATCTATGAATTAGACAGTTTTGACAAATCTATTTTTAATTCTTTAACCCGATTAAAAGATGACGACGAATCGATTGCTTTTTTCAAAGAATTGATGTCAAAAATGGAAAACATTAATGATGAAATAAGTGACAAAACGTTACTTGGTTATTTTCTTGAAAAAAATGCATCTCCAAAAATCATTAAAACTCTGATTGATGATTTTGGGGCGAATGTTCAATATAAAAATAACGCAGGAGAAAATTTCATCTATACCATTTTAAACACTTATGGTCTTGAAACAGGTAAAGTAAAAGAATACATAGCCATTCTTCTGGATAATGGTATCGACATTAACGAAAAAAACATTGTTGGTACAACGCCGTTAATCTGTGCTATTAAAAGAAGCAAAAAAGATTTTATTCCCTTTCTACTCGAAAATGGAGCGGATGCCAACGAAACAGACAACCTCAACAATACCGCTTTTTATTACGCTGTTGCCGAGCAGTTTTCTTTTGATATGTATGATGCATTAGCAACAGTTTCTTCACCTGATTTTAATATTGTAAACAAAGACGGGCGTACTTTATTGACTCATTTCATCAGTTCTGTTTCGGGCTCGCCAAGCGATATTACCTTTTTGGAAAGATTATTAGCTGATGGTGCCGATGTAAACTTCTGCGCTCAATATTACGGTCAGCCAAAATCTGGAATTGACTTTATCGTAGAGAAAAAGTCTGATATTTTAAAATCAGTTTTAGAGAATGTTTCCTTAGATGTGAACGAACAAGACAATCACGGAAATACCATTTTGCATAAAGTTTGCGCCTACAATGTTAATTACGATGCTGAAATGGCGAAAGAAACCTATAGAAAAGTAAAATTATTACTGGATCAAGGTGCTGACATTTCGATCTCTAATGACAAAGACGAAACGGCTTTAATGCTCGCATCTGGGGATAATTTGAAAATTAAAACGGTCGAACTTTTAATGAAACAGTAAGAACAATCATTTATTTAAAAACAAATATATGTCAATGTCATTTATAATTGCCTGTGAAAACGGCAACAGAAAAATAGCCGAATTGCTGCTTCAAAATAAAGAAGCAGATGTAAAATATACAGACGAAAGAGGAAGAACAGCATTACATTATGCCGCACACAGAGGTTATTTGGATATTGTAAAAATACTAACCGAAGACGGAGCTGATATTAATTATGAAGATCATCAGGGAGAAACGCCTTTATTTTTTGCTTGTCTTCAAAAACAAAAACAAACAGCATTGTATCTTTTAGAAAATGGCGCCGAAATTACCACAAATGATAAATTAGGAAACAGCCTTTTACATTTGGTAGCCCAGACCGCTCAAACTGAAATTGCAACAAAGTTGCTCGAAGCAGGAATTGATGTTAATTTACTGAATAATAATGGCGAATCGCCGCTCTTACTTGCTTCAACAAAATTGAATCGGGAAATTATTCAGTTGCTTTTAGACAAAGGAGCTGATATTAATGTTACAGATAAACAAGGAAACACACCACTTCTTCATGCTTGTTACACCAAATCGATCCCAGTTGTTACTTTACTTTTGGACAATGGGGGAGCTATAAATCATGTAAATCATTCCGGAGAAAATGCTCTTTTGATTGCATGCTATGAAACCAACAGAATGCTTGCTAAACTTTTAGTAGAAAGAGGTGCTGATGTATTCACATCCAACAATAACGGCTATTCTCCTATTTGGTACGCTTGCGCGAATAATCAAAAGGAAATTGTCTCTTTATTTCTAGAAAATGGAGTTGACGTTAACTACAGTAAACCTTTGGCCAGCGACACTTCTTCTATGAATGATTATCTTGATTGGATTGTTAGCGCTACAAATATTGCTAATGAATCTAGTTTTACACTTAACAGCAGTTATACTTATGGCGGAGAAAGCCTTCTACATGTTGCTACAAAAAAAGGCAATTTAAGCATGGTAAAATTGTTAATCGAAGCCGGTGCAAATATCAACATTCAAGATGAATCCGGGAACACGCCTTTGCATTACAGCGCTGCAAACGGAAAGAAAGATGTGGTTAAATATTTACTTGAAAATAAGGCCGACGCTTCTATCGTAAATGTAAAAGAGCAGAAGGCAATTGATTATTCGAATGTAAAAGGCTTTAATGAAATTACAGAATTGATTTTGAAATATGCTCCATCAGGAACCATAGTAACTCCAATTTATAAAGAAGAACCACAAAAAACAGATTCAGTAAATTCTATCGAAGGAAAGAAAAAGGCATTATTAGATTTGAAAGAACTTTTGGATGCGGGAATTTTAACTTCTGAAGAATTTGACGCCGAGAAAAGTAAAATTTTAAAAGAGGATAAATAACAAACAAACTTAAAAAATGAAAAAGACATTAAATAATTCCATCATATTAGTATTAATCGTTACAAGTCTATTTTTAACCTCTTGTACAAACCTTTCCCCAGAAAAAACTTTTGAAGTAGCCGCGCTAAATTCGAATTTATTATCCCGTTTTGGAAGTAAGGATATTAATTTTAAGTTAGAATCTGAACCACAGATTTATGATGAAACTCAAAAAAAAATGATTCCATCTTCATATTACGATTATTTTAAATTTGATATTACCAATTTAGAAACTCAATTTAAAAAAATTAAAGAAATAAAGGAAGATGATGATAATCGGGAACTTCTTCAGGCATCAAAAGATTTATTCTCTTATGCAATTACTAAAGAAAAAGAAGGCTATCTGCCAATTGCCAAAATGAAGGATGAAAAAGCTTCACCTGAACAAATAGAAAAAGCAATTGCAGATTTTGATGCCGCAACTCAAAGCGAAATTGATAATAAGTTTACAAAATTGATGAATGTCGCAAAAGCATATGTCGCAAAGCATAATATTAATGCTAAAATCGGCATGTAATAAGAAAGTTTCAAAGACAAAACAATCCCTATTTTGTAATAATGCAAAATAGGGATTATTTTTTAACCCTAAATCTCCTTAACCGTAATAATCTTAACCGGGCATGCCTTTGCAACCAATTCCAAACTTTCAACAATGGCATGATTATTATTAAACCGAATTTCTTAAACAAAAACGCTCTATAAAACTTATTCCAAAAACTTACTTTTTGTTATTTCTCTTTATAAAACTAAAAATTTACTTACAGAATACTATATTTACATTTAGTAATTACGTGATTCGATGAAGCCCCTTTCTATACTTTTTTTCTTAATTTTTAACTACTCTTTTTCACAAACTGAAATTGATTCTTCTTATCATCTTGCTTTCAAAGTGAATTCTCCTCCTGCCTCACTAAGTGTAGAAGATATTGATTTTACTCAAGAAAAACCTGAATGCGAATTTGAATTGAAAGGAAAAATTCCATTAAAATATTCTTTTCGTTTACAAAATGATTCGATTGCATCGCTTTATCAATTCAAAAACAATAATTTTCAATTTCAGGAAAAACTGGATTTTCAGCCTTTTATGTGGCAGTTTGATAACGATGTGCTTATTTCAAATTTTAAAATAATTGATTTTGATAATGACGGAGATGAAGATCTTTTGTGTTGGGTATTTTCTAATGTAAATGGAAATCAGTGGACTGTAATTTTTATTAATGATCAAAAGCAAGAAAAACTCGTCAGATTATTGAATACAGTTGAAAAAACGGATATCTGGTCAAAACCTGAATTTGAGAAAGCAAACCAAACTATCAATACAGAATTGTACGGAAGTGCTTTTGGAGTTTCTGAAGAAAGCAGTTATTATTTAAAACCCGATCTTACTATTATACCAATAAAAAAGCATTTTCAGGACCGAACAGGTAAGCGAATGTATGATTATGAATATGTGGGGAAAAATGGGAAATGGAAATTAAAATCGAAAACTAAAGTAAAAGAAGAGATCTAAAAAAACTCCATAAAATTATCTGAAATAGAAGATTTTGATAAGCTTGAAGTTTCAGAAGATTAAAAAACAATAAATCATGACAATTACTTTCTTTCTATTATTAACTATTCTTATAATTATTGGTTCATTTAAACTTTTTAAAAGTTTCAGAAGAAATATAGCCAAAGAACAAGCTATAGTTGAGTTTATCTTCATCGGCATCTATTTATTTTGCATCCTGCTATTCATTTTAGGATCACAAATGAACAGCGCACATTACTCAGTAGCAATAGATCCTGTAGATGGAGACGGATATGAACCATTTGCATCTAAATATTCTGGATGGTTGGTACTTTTTTTCTTTTTATCACTTACGACACAAATTTTAATATGGCTAAAAGGCAAATCACTGCCTCCTCTGGTTTTTGTTTGCACCATGTCGTTTATGTATTTGGGAATGTGTATTAATATTCCGGTATTTATGCAGCTAATGAGTTATGAAGATTCACCACATATTCTACTTGTTCCGTTGCCAATTTGCTATTTCATTACCACATTTGTATTATGGGTAAAAGTAACCCAACAGGAAGTTACTCTGTCACAGCAAAGAACTTACAAAAACAAACTCCTTAACAAACTCAACCTATTGATGGCTAAATCGCAATTGCAATCTTTATGGATAGTAGTATTGATGTTACCGCTGTTTGTAATTATTATGTGTGTATTAACTCTGCTGGGACAAGATCCTGATGCTCTTACAAAAGCATTTACTGACACTACTTTGTGGACCTTTTCGCAAAAAACACATCCGCCCTATCTCGATCATAGAGGACATTACCTGTGTACAGTTGCGGCATGTGGCGATCCTGAACTGGTAAAACCATTGCGATTGGGCTACAGACACGGACACGAAATTATAATCAACAGACAGTTGCAGATTGCCAACGCATTTGAAGAATTGATTGAACAACATTTTTCTGCTTTTCATAAAATAATAAGACATTCGTATGATAAGTATGGCTATCCTTTATCAAAAAAAATAACAACGCCTTTTTATGCCAATCTTACTTACAGACTCATGAAACCGCTCGAATACTTTTTTTTAATCGTATTGTACAGCTTTTGCACAAATCCTGAAGAAAATATAAAACGCCAATATAAATTAGCCTGATAACACTACAAATATGAAACTAAAGATTTCTTTACTCCTTTTTCTTTGTGCAGTATTTTATAATGCAAATGCACAAAAAGCTTATATCATTAATGATTTTATGAAAGGCTATACTTTGTATTTTGCCCAGCAAACAGTAAACTCAGAAATAAAAGAATATTATAAGCTTACCGAAAATGAAAGTAAAAAAATAGTACTAGAATATGGTGCAAAAGAATTGTCGAAATCTCAAATTAGCAAAACAGCTAAAACAGTCGTATTCAAAAGTATTACTGACCCAAACATTCGGGTATTAGGCGATGTGAATTTTGATGGTAGACCCGATGTTGTTATTCATGAAACCGAAGCAATAGACGATGGGTGTTATACTCCGCAAGCCACGGCGCATATTTTTATTAACACCTCAACCTCTTTTATATCCAGTCAAAGTATTAGCGATGTTTATAATGATGCCAATTGTATGCGCGGAGGCTCATTTGACATTGACACTAAAAACAGGCGACTTATCACAACAAGTCTTGGAGGAGCTGCTCTTCATGGCATCGAACACTATAGCGTTTCTGGCACAGAAGCCAAACTCTTGTCTAGTTTTGAAGAAGATGGATTTACTCAGACACCTTTTTATAAAATAACAGGAAAGAAATGGGAAAAGAACAAATACATTCCTTTTACTTCTTTATCTGTTTACGAACCTGATTTAGATAAATTACTTGTCTTTGACGCCAAAAATGGCAAAGGCCGTATAATACTTTTTAAAGCAGATAACGTTTTGTATTATGCTTTTCGTCAAAATGATGAATACAAATTTGTTTCTTTTGCACATCCGGTGAGTCCTGAAAAAGCAAATAAAGCAGTATTCAAATTCAGAAAACAAAATACAGTTAATGAATTGGAGTTTAACAGTGGTAACATCAAATATACAATATACGAAACATCAAATTCAGTTGGCATTAAAATTAATGTAAACGGGAAAATATCTGACTGGCAAGGCATTGGTAAAAAAGGAACTTTATCTTCTTTGACAAATGCTAAGTTTGTAAATCTTGTTAGAGAATAATGCTTTGATATAACAGAAAAAACACCACTACAAACAGAACAAAAAAACTTAATATACAAATTAACAGTAGTTAAAGATGAACTGATTCTAATTAGCATAGCATTGACACTACAGCCCTTAGGGCATTTTAAACCAACAAAAAATGGATAAGCAACAAAAAGAAAACGAAATTTGGGGACAATGGATAACTATTGACAATTACCGAAATTATCCTGCATTAGTAAATACGTTAGCTGACTTTGCCGGTGATAATATTTTGGGATTTGTTTACATTGACCATGTAGCAGGAACAACATTAGAGGTTGTAAAGCTATTTAACAATGTTGATGGCAAAATAGAATTTACTGACTCACCTCTTGAAAAAGAAATTAGAGTTATTATAAGATACGCTCAATTTTCACAAACTCATTTTCAAGTTATTCATGACCGTTTCCTGGGAGATTTTGAATTCACCAAACCATCTTACATCGAAAGTTACAATAGAAATGATTTAACTGAATTTAGAAATAATGAAGCTTTTGATATTTATAGGGCAGAAGGATTTCCCGATGATGTACAAATAATATTGTTTGCAAATGCAGATGTTGATGATAAGTTTGAACCAGAGCTTGTCTGGGGTCGTGTTGAAAAATATAGTAATGCAGACAAGTTAGGATTTTATAATTTATTAGTGCAGCCACATCAAAATCTTGGAATAAACAAAAATGAAAAATTGCCTTTTAAACTAATGAACGTCGATGATAAAATAAGGATTGTCAGTATTGCTACTCTGGTTGAAACAAAAAAAGAAAGCAAACCGTGGTGGAAAATATGGTAATTGACAAAAGTTTATAAATACAATCATACTTTGGTGTAACAATACATAAATAAAAAAGCTGCAAATTGCAGCTTTTTTATTTATATATTGTTCTTAAGTCTCCTTAACCGTAATAATCTTAACCGGACAAGCTTTTGCTGCCAATTCACAACTTTCTACAATCGTATGGTTAGTCGATTTTAACGTAAAAAAGCCTTTCGCATCTATCGAATGAATTAATACCGATTTTCCATCTTTTTTAGACATTTGAAAATGTACCGGATCCATTTCGACGCAATAATTACAGCCAATGCATTTATCTCTTTGTAAAGTTACAATAACCATTATGCTTCAACGATTTTATATAATTTGTCCGACATTCTGATTCTAAAAGGAAGTTTGAAAGTGCAATCGTCTCCTTTGGTTGCCTTTTCAGATGCTAAATCGTTTACGAACATTTCATCAATAGTCATTTCCTGAGCTCCGGTACTTGGTCCGGTTACCAGAATTCTATCACCAATTTTAATATCGTAAGCTTCGATTTTAAATTGTCCTACTTCTGCTTTCGGGAAATAGTGCGTCCCCTTCCCTACATAAACCTTCTTTTGAGTTGCTGCAGATCCCGGAATATCACTCCATTCTCCTAATTCCTGCCCCAGATAATATCCAGACCAAAAACCGCGATTGTAAACCGTGTTTAAAGCTTCCATCCAGACAGAAACCTTTTCTTTCGAAAATGAACCTTCATAATAAGCATCAATAGCCTCACGATAGGTTTTAATAACCGTTGCTACATATTCCGGTGCACGGCCACGACCTTCGATTTTTAAAACCTGAATTCCTGAATCTATTACCTGATCTAAGAAATCAAGCGTACATAAATCTTTAGGTGACATCATGTATTCGTTATCCAATTCAATTTCAAAACCGGTTTCCTGATCGATTACCGTATATTTTTTTCGGCAGTTTTGTTTGCACGCTCCACGATTTGCCGATGAATTATGCGAATGCAAACTCAAATAACATTTTCCCGAAACCGCCATACATAAGGCACCGTGACCAAAAATTTCTATTTCTACTAAATTTCCGTTTGGTCCTTTTATTTGTTCTTTCTCAATTTGATCTGTGATGCTTTTCACCTGTCGCAAACTCAATTCACGGCTTAAAACCATAGTATCTGCAAACAAACTGTAAAATTTAATGGTTTCAATGTTCGTTACGTTCAATTGAGTCGAAATATGAACTTCCATACCAATAGTTCTCGCCATTGCGATTACAGCCTGATCAGAGGCAATTACAGCTGTAATATTCGCTTCTTTGGCTTTGTTCAATAATGTTTTTACAACCGATAAATCGTGATCGTAAATAATGGTGTTCAAAGTCAGATAGCTTCGTACATTTTTGGCTTCACAACGATTGGCGATTTCCTGCAAATCATCCATAGTAAAATTCACCGTTGAACGCGCACGCATGTTAAGTTGTTCTACGCCAAAATAAACAGAATCTGCACCATTATCAAGCGCAGCCTGAAGTGAATCAAAACTCCCTGCGGGAGCCATAAGTTCGATTGTATTATTCTTTGTCATTTTTATTTGTATTGTATTCCAATGGTTAAACCATTGATTATTTTGTTTTGTTATGGATATACATTTTGTCCCTGCGGTTGAAACCGCGGGCTATGTTTTTCCTTTTTTATGTGTGGTATTTCAATATAGCCCGTGGTTTCAACCACGGGGAACGTTTTGATGACTATTAATCTTCTCGATACAATAATCGTTATAAATATACATTGCGTCCCTGCAGTTGAAACCGCAGGCTATGTTTTCATTTTTATGTGTGGTATTTAAATATAGCCCGTGGTTTCAACCACGGGGAATGTTTTAAGGACTATCAATCTTCACGATACAATAATCGTTATAGATACACATTGTGTCCCTGCGGTTAAACCCGCAGGCTATGTTTTTCCTTTTATGTGTGGTATTTCAATATTAGCCCGTGGTTTCAACCACAGGGAATGTATCGTTGAGTTAAAAAATCATTTCTTCTCCAATCCATGCAATTTTACAAAATCGTCAAATTCATCTTGTCCATTTTTCTTAAGGTGATGATGCTTTTGATTTTTAATGTAATTATAAACAACCTCTAACTGAGACTCACTAACTGAATAAGCCGCAAATCCTGTTTGCCAGGCAAATTTTTCAAGGATAAGTTCTTCTCTATTTATAAAATGAGAAGAACTTCCTTTTATTTGCTTTACAATACCTGTAATAGTTTTTTGTGGATTTTGTAAAAATAAAACATGCACATGATCAGGCATTCCGTTTAGGATTCTAACAGGGCAACCGAGATCAATTAACTCTTCATAAATGAAATCATACAATTTTTTCTCAATTGAATCATCAATTAATTCCTGACGATTTTTCGTTGCCCAAATGGCATGAACCCATAGTTTGGTAAAGGATTGTGACATCAATAAATTAGCTTAAAATTTCGGCTAATTTACAATTTTATACAATTTATCTGACAAACGAATACGAAATGGAACCTCAAATGTAACTCGATCTCCAATTTTAGCAGTAGTGGCTTGTGCTTCGTTGACGATCATTTTTTCTAAAATCAATTCCTGATTTCCTGTAGTAGGCCCTGAAATTAAGATTTTATCACCAGTATTTAATTCGTGGTTTTCGATAGTAAAAAGACCAACTTGCGCTTTCACATAATAGTGTTCCGCTTTACCTAGAAGTACTTTCTTTACTTTTATTTTTTGACGAATATCTAGTGGCTTTTCGGCTATAGCCAAAGAAGTATTAGGTAGTTCACCAGAATGTTTAAATTTCAAACTATCTGATTTTCCTTTTCTGAATACCTTGTTTCCAACTTGTTTTCCGGTTCTTAAACGAACCTGATCAACAAGAGGCATATGTATAATATCCAGACATTCTGTAGAACAACAGTTTTCCATTGCAGCCTTACATTCATCACATTGAATAAACAACAAATGACACCCATCGTTTTCGCAATTGGTGTGATTGTCACAAGGTTTTCCGCATTGGTGACATTGCGAAATAATATCATCGGTAATTCTTTCACCAAGACGATTATCGAATACGAAGTTTTTACCAATAAATTTACTTTCAATACCTTCTGCTTCAATTTGTTTGGCATAATTAATGATTCCGCCTTCTAACTGAAAAACATTTTTAAAACCCTGGTGTTTAAAATACGCACTAGCTTTTTCGCAACGAATTCCGCCCGTACAATACATCACAAGGTTTTTATCTTCTTTATGGTTTTGAAGCTGCTCGTTGATAATTGGCAGACTTTCTCTAAAAGTCTCAACATCTGGAGTAATAGCATTTTTAAAATGTCCAACTTCACTTTCGTAGTGATTTCTAAAATCAACAACAATCGTGTTGGGATCATCAAGAATATCATTGAATTCCTTGGCTTTTAAGTGAACACCAATATCAGTAACATCAAAAGTTTCGTCGTTTAAACCATCGGCAACAATTTTGTCACGAACTTTAATCGTCAGTTTTAAAAAGGAATGATCATCATGTTCTACCGCTTCATTCAATCGTATACCTTTCATGAAATCATAAACTTCAAGAGTAGCTCTAAAAGCCTCCAAATTTTCTTCCGGAATACTCATTTGAGCATTTATTCCTTCAGTTGCAACGTAAATTCGGCCTAAAGCATCAAGTGCGTTCCAGGCTAAGAATAAATCATCGCGAAATTTTTTGGGATCTTGAATTTTGGCATACGCATAGAAAGACAACGTTAGTCGTTGCTTACCGGCATCATCGATCATGATGGCTCTTTCTTCTGCGCTTAAAGTGTTGTACAGTTGCATGCTATAAACTAATTTAAGTTGAGAAATTATTTTTTGAAGGTGCAAAAGTAAGGAAAAAGGTTCAAAGTAGCAAAGGTTCTGAGCCACAAAGGTTCTGAGTTGCTAAGGAACTAAGGTTCTAAGATCAAAAAAGTGATAAAACAACAAAAGCACTATATTTCTATAGTGCTTTTGTTAAATCTTTGTACCTCTGTACCTTTGCCACTTTGAAGCTAAAAACTTAGTCCGTCAGCAACTCAGAACCTTAGCAACTAAAAAATTAGCAAAACTCGTTAAACGCATCTTGCAAGTTCTCAGCGATTAGTTCAGCTGGACGACCTTCGATGTGGTGACGCTCTAACATGTGAACCAATTCTCCGTTTTTGAACAAAGCCATAGATGGCGATGATGGAGGAAAAGGGAACATATGTTGTCTTGCAGCATCTACAGCTTCTTTGTCAACACCTGCAAAAACAGTAATTAAGTGATCTGGTTTTTTAGCTCCTTCTAAACTCATTTTTGCTCCCGGACGTGCGTTTCTTGCAGCACAACCACAAACAGAGTTTACAACAACTAAAGTGGTACCTTCAGCTTTGATAGCGTTATCTACAGCGTCAGCACTATGTAAATCTTGAAAACCTGCAGCAGTCAATTCAGCTTGCATTGGTTTTACCATTTCTTCTGGATACATATCTCTTTATTTTAAATTTTACTTTTGATCTGCAAAGTTACAAAGTTTAGTGGCAACTAGTTAATTTGAAGTATAAAGTTTTGTTATAGTTCGATTGATATTTTAATGTTGATGAAATTGCTCACAGATTTAGCGGATTATACTGATGAACGCAGATTTTTATTTATATCCAAGAAAACAAAAGATCAAAACAAATCTGCTTAAATCTGAAGAATCTGCGTGAAATAATCTTTTTTATTTGAATATCACCCGAAACAAAGCTTTGATAAATGGCATTTTAGGACATTTTAAAATCACTTTGAGATCCTCTATTAGACTTGTCTCTTCATCCAGAAATTTAAAAATTAAAGCAGGATTTCCTTTTTTGAACATGGATGAAAAAATAGTACTTCCCAACTCATTATGGCGATACAGAATATCTAAAAGCAATAAATCATAAAACCAGAATCTGTTTTTCTTGTAAAATGTCGACATCTTTAAAGATCCCGAAGCATCGGAAGAAGGATCCAGAAACGCCACCAATTCAGATGATTTTTTATCCGAATTTCTAAAGGTATAACCTGTACTCGCTTTTGTCCATCCACCGGCAGTTCCAATATTCAGCACACGTTTGGTATTCTTTTTCCAAAAAGGGAAACACGTCATCGGAATACTTCCCTGCTCCTTTTCTACAATTTCATATTGATCAGCTCCAAGATTTCTCAAATAAATTTGAATCTCATTTTCGTATTCTTCTTTTGCGAGAAGATCTTCAGAAAACAAAGTATATTCTACCAAAGCTTCGGTTTTAGAAATGGGTAAAACATACATAAAACGCGTATTGCCTCTTTGTTCTACTGAAAAATCCATGAAAGTAGCTTGTTCTGGATTGAAAATTTCAGTTTTGCTTTTTACAAACCAACCCACAAAGTGCTGTTGAAGAACCGGATATTTGGTCTGACTTAAAGCAAAAGCTTTGGTATAAATACTGTTGAATAAATAATCACAAGTATATCGATTGTCCTCGGTTCCCACAAAAACATGCGTTTCGAGTTCATTGATATCGGTTACTTTTTCGTTTAAAAAAGTAATATTTTGATGTTTCGAAAGTTCCTCAAAAACAAAATTATAAAAGTCTATTCCGCGAATTTGATTGTATTGATAGGGCTTTAACGTCAAATCACGTCTGAAATCTTCATTGGCAAACAAAGCCGAATCCCATTTTTTTGAGATAACAGAATTCCAAAGCGTTTCTTCTTTTGCCCAAAAACACCAGGTTCTGTCATTGGTTTTTTTCGCATCTTCATCTAATAACAAAATAGATTGACCAGAGAATTTCCCGGACAAAACCATTTTATAAACGGTCATCAAAGCAGATAAACCTGCTCCTGTAAAGATATAATTGAAGTGTGGAATTTGTGAAGAAGCCATTTTCAAAAATAAGAAATTTTATTCTTTCAATTTTTCTAAAAGCAGTTTAAAATCCTTTGGGTTAAGATAGTTATTGTATTGTAAGATAATCTCTCGTTTTTCATTCAGAATACACAAAACCGGATATACAATTTGGTTGTTCATGGTTCCTAATTGCAAAGCCAGTTCATGAACACCAACATTATTTCCGGATGGTTTGTATTTAAAGGTCTGATTATTAAATATAATATCTCGTTTTTCCTCGGCATTCAAATCAATAAAATAAAAATCAGAATTTAGTTTATCGATGATTTCCTGATTTTTGAAAGTCGTATTTTTCATTCTTTGGCAAAACTGACACCAATCGGTATGAATGAAAACGATTATTTTCTTCTTTTGAAAGTATTGCAAACTATCTACTTCCTCAAAAGATTTGCTTTTAAGCTGGCAGAATCCTGTTGAAGTAATTCCCAAAAAGAAAATAATTAGGGCTAGCTTTTTCATTTGTTTTTGTTTTTTTTGCCACAGATTGCTCAGATTAAAAGGATTTTTTTGCCACGAATTACACTAATTTTCTCGAATTTAATTCGCGATAATTAATAGTGTCAAATTTTACTTTTTTTATTGCAAAGATTACAAAGTCAATAGTATAATAATAAAAATCAGTGTAAATCCGTTTGATCAGCGTTATCCGTGTGCCATTTTACCTCAAAGTATATCGCAATCCAAAAAACCCACGAATTGTTTGGTTTTGTCCGTAAACATAAGTCGTATCAAAAGTCAATCCATACGGGTTATCCGGTGTAACCAGCACTTTTCCGGCAGCATCGTATTGTACATTTTTATCGAAAGGATCATTGGTTCTTGAAATTAAAAATGGATTATTTCGTTTTGGTGTAAAGTTCAATAGATTTTTCACTCCACCATAAAGCTCGAAATTCTTCCATCCAAAATACGTAAACTGAATATTCTGAATACTATACCACGGCGAGTTTGGATCTCTCGGATCTAAATCACTCAACAAAGGCAACTTCATTGGGCTGTAAACATTTCCGGTATAATCCAATAACAAATTCCATGGTTCTATTTTGTATGAAACACTCCAGGTTGCAGTGAAATTTTCGGTTAAGAAAGGTCTTTCCGAAATTCCGTCCTGAACATTTTTATTATCTAAAACCGTGGCTCCCAAAATGAACTTTAATCCGTTTGTGAAATTCAAATCAACATTAGTGCTGATTCCCTGGCTTATCGCATATCCATTGATATTGTCGTAAATAATTTTGTTAGGATCGGTTTCGTAATCAGATATAATCTTGTTACTGAAGCGGGTATAAAAAGCCGTTGTTTCGATTCCGATAAAAGTTCCGTTTGCAAAATTAATCTTCTGAATATAATTCAGATTTGCATTTACAGATCGTTCCGGTTTCAAATCACTTTTTATCACCACATCTCTAGAACCCGTAAGCGCTGCATGATCTTCGGTAAATAAATTTACAACACGAAATCCGGTTCCGGCATTCAAACGGAAAATAGTATTTTCATTCGTTTTCCATCTGTAAGCTACTCTTGGCGTATAAATCGAACCGTGAATCGAGTTGTAATCGTAACGCATTCCTAACAAAACCTGACTTTTCGGCGAAAGCGTAATTTCATCCTGAACAAAAATTCCAGGTAACCAGGTACTTTCGGCTTCTTTTGTAGCGGTTGTATTATCGTCGTAATACGAATATCGGGTGGCAATTCCGGCAAGGAAATCATTTCGGCCTATCTTTTTATCCCAAGTCAGTTGCAGGAAACCTATTTTCTGGTTTGCGATATAAGATGTTGTTCCGTAGCGGCTATCCTGATAATGTACGTTTCCGGAAAAGGAAAGCATTAGCTTTTCTTCGAATGGCAATTGATAACTTCCTATCAATTCTCCTCTTTTGGTATAAATACTTTCGCCGTAAATTTCGTCGCCGCCACGGTATTTTTTATCCCAACGCACATCTCCACCCCAGCGATCTTCATACATTCCGCGTGCTGCTAAACTAAACAAACGGTTATTTTCTCTTTGAAAATTCCACTTATTAAAAACCGAAATTCTTTGCGAAAGCGTCACATCTGTAAAACCGTCTTTGTCTTTATCGACAACCTGATTGTAATCGAAGTAATTGATTCCTAAAAGCGTTGTTGCTTTTTTGGTGGGATTAAATTTCATTCCCAAATCGACATTAGTTTCTAAATATGAAGTCGTAAAAACATCTGCCGAAAACAAAGGAGCATTGGTTGGATTTTTAGTAATAATGTTGATTAAACCACCTACAGCTTCACTTCCGTAAAGAGAAGATGCCGGACCTTTTACGATTTCAATTCTTTCGACTAGAGAATTCGGAATTCCGGATAAACCATAAACGGTTGAAAGACTGCTCACAATGGGCATTCCGTCAATTAAAACCAAAGTATACGGACCTTCCAGTCCGTTAATATGAATATCTCCCGTATTGCAAACGCCACAATTAAGCTGTGGCCGAACGCCATTGATGTTTTGAAGTGCTTCGTAAATACTTGGAGTTGGATTCTTCTTGAAAAAAACCGGCGAATAAACCTCAACCGGAACAGCACTTTCCAATCGTTTCACGGCTTTTAAAGTTCCTGAAACTACAACTTCGTTCAGCTGATTTTCGTTATCGGTTAATTCAAAATCATAAGATTGAATGGAATCTTTAATAACTTCTATTTTCTTCTTTATAGTTTGAAAACCTACCTGAGAAACCTGAATAGTATAATTTCCAACCGCAACATTTTCTAATTTATAATATCCTAAACTATCTGTAACTGTTTTGTGTTCTGTTCCTGTTAACTGAACATTCACCAACTGTAATTTATGGCCTTCGCCCGAAATATATCCCGAAATAGTAGAAGTTTCTTGTGCGAACGAAATCTGCAAACCAAACAAAAGCAATATCAAAAATAGTTTTTTCATTGTTGTAAAATTAAATTTAGACAAAACTAAAAATTAAATTTGATAAACAACTATTTTAAATTTAGAAATTTATAACTTTTATCATGTCAATATGTTATATTTTGATGTTAGCGGAAAAATACGGTATGAAATATAAACGAAAAGCAAAAAAGACTTTGACCAAACCTATAATTTGGCTAAAGCCATTTTCCAATTCAATCTTACTTCCCCTAGCTGAAGCTAGGGGCTATGCAAAAAAATCAATAAAGATGAGAGCTTCTAAAACATAGCCAAACTATGTGAATTGATGCAAAAGTGAAACGCCTTTTTTTGCGGTTGGAATAACTATGTTTCTATGTGTTTAAAAAAAGAAGTCTAAACAAATTCCTCGTCAATAATTTCCTTATTGATCATGGCTCCGGCAAAAGATCCTGAAGAAACCGCCATCGCAACAGATCTTGCCTGAATATGGCAGTCCCCACTTGCAAAAACGCCCGGAATTGTTGTTTTCTGCAAAGCATCTACTTTCAACAAACCGTTTTCAGTCAACTCGCAGCCTAAAATTTCCGGCAAAGGACAATGCTGTTCAAAAGGAGCTTTAAAATAAATCGCTCTAACCATAGTTTTAGTTTGATTTTTGAAGATAATCTGCTGAATATTTCCGTTTTGATGTTCTAAAGTCTCAATTTCATCTTCGATAATTTCAACTTTATGATTTTTAAGAATTTGAGTTTGCTCAATTGTTAGAGTTGATTTTCCGTTGGTAATTAATCTTAAATCTTTAGTCCAGTTTGATATCATTTTAGAAAATTCAAAACCCATATCACCATTGGCTACGATTGCCGTTTTTTCTTTTTTCACTTCATAACCGTGACAATACGGGCAATGCAAAACCGAAATTCCCCAACATTCAGCAAAACCCGGAATCTCCGGCAGTAAATCTTTTACACCAGTTGCGAACAATATTTTTTTTGAAGTAAAGATTTTACCGGACTGGGTTTCGATTTCAAAGCCGGATTTTGTTTTAATGGCACTAATAGCAAGCCCGTTATAAAATTTAACTGTATCATAAAAGTCAACTTGAGTTTTGGCTTTCGCCGAAATTACAGCGGGTTTCTCACCATCATGTGTGATGAAATTATGAGAATGTGGCGTTTGTCTGTTGCAAGGCAAGCAACTATCGATAACCAAAACCTGACGTAAAGAACGCCCCAAACTCATTGCAGCCGAAAGTCCGCTATAACTACCACCGATAATGATAACGTCGTATTTATTGTTTTCTATCATAATTGTATAATTTAATGATTGCTATTTTTATGCATTTTATAATTTAAGAGGTGCCCGATAATCATTCCGATACCTCCAATAAAAATCAGATCGAGATGAATATCCAGAAAGAGTTCCGTCAAAACACTGATCCAGATGAGCGCCATCGAAATAATAAGCACTGTAGAGATTAAAAGACTGGATTTATTTATAATTTTGATAATTGCAAATAATCCCAGGGTCGCAAAAATCAAATCTATGATTGGATTATGACTTAAGCCTAAAGGCAAAATCGTTAAGAGCGGAAAAACCAGACAATGAACCAAACAAATGGTTGCACTTGAAATTCCTAAAATATCGTAAAAAGGTGTGGTGGATTTCTTCATTTTCAGTACATTTGCTTAATGCAATTTTGTTGCAAATATATCAATTTATTTCAATTGCAACAATGTTGCGATAATATTTTTAATTTCATAAAAATGAAAACAACAAGAAATACAGCAGCAAAGACGGCCGTTTTAGAGATTTTTGGCAAATCTAAAACTGCGCTGTCTCACGCCGAAATTCAAAAACAAACGGGAGATTTATGTGATCGCGTTACGATTTATAGAATTCTAGAGCGATTAGTAAATGATGATATTATTCATAAAATTGTAAATCTTGACGGAACGGTTAAATATGCAAAATGCCATCATCATGCCCAGCGCGTACACATACATAATCATGCTCATTTTAGCTGCGAAAAGTGTTTAGAAATTACTTGTCTCGAAAATGTAAAACCTAGTTATATCATTCCACACAACTATAAAGTCAATGATATAAACTTTACATTGTCAGGATTATGTCCAAATTGTTTAAATTCTAACAATTAAGATTTAGACTTGTCTAAAAATATTGTTGCGCGAATATAATTTTTCTATATATTTGTTCAAACAACATTTTTACAATGGGTAAATCTTTAGAAGAAGTTCACCAATCGGTCGCGACACAACATAAAAAAACAGGTTTCAGAAAAATATTAGCCTTTTTAGGCCCCGCATATTTAGTAAGTGTAGGTTACATGGATCCCGGAAACTGGGCAACAGATATTGCCGGAGGTAGCCAATTTGGGTATTCCCTACTTTGGGTTTTGTTAATGAGTAACTTAATGGCTTTACTCCTTCAAAGCTTAAGTGCCCGACTCGGAATTGTAACGCAACGCGATTTAGCACAGGCTTCGAGAGAAACGTATTCGAAATTCATCAACTATATTTTATACTTTCTGGCCGAAATCGCCATTGCGGCTTGTGATCTGGCCGAAGTATTAGGAATGGCAATTGGTATCAACCTTCTTTTTGATATTCCGCTGATCGAAGGTGTTTTGATCACCGTTTTAGATACTTTCTTATTGCTTTTCCTGATTAATAAAGGAATCCGAAAAATGGAGGCTTTTATTATCGTATTAGTTGCCATCATTGGTTTTTCTTTCATTTTCGAAATGATCTTTGCCGAACCGGAACTTGATAAAGTACTTTACGGACTTATTCCTTCAATGCCTAATTCTGCTGCTTTGTATATCGCTATCGGAATTATTGGAGCAACAGTAATGCCTCACAACTTATATCTTCATTCTTCTTTAGTTCAAACCCGTAAATTCGACCGAACTCCGGCCGGAATCAAGCAGGCTTTGAAATACAATCTTATCGATTCGACAATTGCCTTAAACCTTGCCTTTTTTGTAAACGCTGCCATTTTAATTTTGGCTGCAGCCACATTCTACAAAAACGGAATGTTTGAAGTTGCCGAGATTCAGGATGCGCATCAATTTCTCGAACCTTTGTTAGGAACCAAATGGGCGCCTATTTTATTTGCAGTCGCCTTAATTGCCGCAGGACAAAGCTCTACCGTAACGGGAACTTTGGCCGGACAAATTGTAATGGAAGGATATTTGAATTTAAGAATTCAGCCTTGGGTTCGCCGAATCATTACCCGTTTGATTGCCATTGTTCCGGCCGTTGTAGTGATTTTAATTTATGGAGATGGCGTAACAGGAAAATTACTGATTCTGAGCCAGGTGATTTTGAGTTTACAATTAGGATTTGCGATTATTCCGTTGATTCACTTTGTGAGTGATAAATCTAAAATGAAAGGTTTTCATATTTCAAGAACGACACAAATTGCTGCCTGGATTATTGCTTTGATTATTGTTTCGCTAAATGCGAAATTGGTTTACGATGAAATTACTTCCTGGCTAGACAATTCAAGTCATCCACTTATTCTGTGGTTTACCGTGGTTCCGCTTGCCTTTGCTTTTCTTGCTTTGTTATTGTATATCATCGCAAAACCTTTTATCGCAAGAGCAAAATCGAATATCGAGAATCATTCGCCTCATCATTTAAAATTGGTTTATACGCCAAAAGAAAGTTATGGCAAGAAAAATATAGCGATTTCGGTCGATTTTTCTAAAGCCGATGAAGCTGCACTTAACAATGCCTTTGAATTGGGCGGAATCGATGCGCAATATACCTTAATTCATATTGTAGAAACGGTTGGCGCCTTAATGTACGGCGGCCATGTTGACGATCACGAAACTACCATCGACGAAAAATTATTATTAGAATATAAAGAGATGCTTTCGCAGAAAGGCTTCAGGATCGAAACAGAACTTGGTTTTGGAAAACCTAACACCGTGATTCCGAAGATTATTAATGCAGGAAGTTTTGATATTTTAGTCATGGGAACCCATGGCCACACTGGATTAAAAGATATTTTATTTGGTACAACAGTAGACAAATTGAGACATAAAATTTCAATACCTTTGTTGATTGTTAAATAAAGCTTCTGAGATACTAAGTTGCTAAGTTTCTAAGATTTTTTCTTAAAGATTCTTAGCTTAGAAACTTAGTAACTCAAAAACTTAGAAACTTAGAAAAAAATGACTTTCTCAGAAGAAAACTATCTAAAATCGATATATCATCTTACTACTTCTAACGATTCAGAAGTAAGCACGAACGCTATTGCGGAAATGATGGAGACTAAAGCTTCATCGGTTACGGATATGCTTAAAAAGCTTTCTGAGAAGGATTTAGTAAATTATAAAAAATACCAGGGTGTTTCTTTGACCGAAAATGGAAAACTTGCCGCTAAAATGATTGTTCGAAAACATCGTTTGTGGGAAGTATTTTTGGTTGAAAAACTGAATTTTTCCTGGGATGAGGTTCATGATATTGCAGAACAACTGGAACACATCAAGTCTGAACAATTGATTAATCGTTTGGATGATTTTCTGGGAAATCCTACTGAAGATCCGCACGGAGACCCGATTCCGGATGCGAACGGAAGAATTGTTAAGATTGAAAAACACTTGCTTTCTGAATTAATAGAGAACCAAACCGGAATTTGTGTAGGCGTAAAAGATACTTCATCTGAATTCCTGAAATATCTGGACAAGCAGGAAATTGCTTTGGGTTCTCAGATTGAACTTCTGTCTAAAGAATCTTTTGATTTATCTGTTAGGATTAAAATAGATGGTCGTGAATTGTCTATTTCGAATAAAATTGCTTCTAATTTGTTTGTGAAGCTGGTTTAGAGGGATGTTTCACGGAGATTCACTAAGAGTTGCACGAAGGTTCACAAAGGTTTTATTGGTTTGTCAGGCTGAGCGAAGTCGAAGCCCTGTTTGCTGAATCACTTTGCGGGGCTTCGACTTCGCTCAGCCTGACAAATCGGGGATCTACTAAACCCTTTAGACGTGGAAACTTTATTGGACGGATTATTATTTGGACGGATTAAAATCCATCCCTACAATATAAATCGAGCCGATGGCTCTTTCTTTAAAAGTTCCGGAGGAACGACCCATTTTGTAGCAACGGATTTTAATCCGTTGATGATAACGAATTCAGCAAACAGGGCTTCGACTTCGCTCAGCCTGACAAAGTGAGGTTTTAGCTCCTAAAAACCAATCCCTTCATTATTAAACAATTCCCTTCTCGATCATTTCTAACATTACCGGCGAAGCGTTTTTAAACGTTGGTTCTTGCTCGATAATACTTCCTGCGTTTTTCTTGTTTACTTTAAAAGTCACATCATTATCTGTGGTAAACAACAAAGCGGTCAAAAACGGATTTTTGATGTAGGTTCCTAAAACCAATAAAGCTTCATCTAAAGTATGCGTACTTTCGATTTCTTCGGTTTTGTAACGGGTTGTTAAGGCGATCGAATAGGTATTGTCTTCGTTTATTGCCAAACGGAAATAGATATTTTTAATCTCGGTATCACCGATTGTTTTTGCTAGGGTTAGTTTGGCAAAAGTTCCGGCTTTGATGCTTTCTTTGACGCGTTCGCAAAAAAGAGCGAATATTGGTTCGTACATTTTTTTAAGGTTCTAAGGTTCTGAGATGCTAAGTAACTGAGTTTTTAATTACGTTGAGCCGCTTTGTGTTGTTTTACCACAGAGTTGCACAAAGATTTCGCAAAGTTACACAAAGCTTTGTATTAAACTTTTTCTTTGTGAATCTCTGTGAAATCTTTGTGCAACTCTGTGGTACAATTTTATTTTCCTGTAAATTCGGCTTTACGTTTTTCTAAAAATGCTGTTGTTCCTTCTTTAAAATCCTGAGTTCCGAAACACTTTCCGAATGATTTTATTTCGGTTTCGAAGCCGTCTTTACCGTCTTTATAATTGGCATTGATTGCTTTTATTGCTTTACTAATCGCAAACGGAGCATTTTTTATGATTTTTTGAGCAATTACTTTAGTAAAGTCCAATAATTCAACTTGTGGTACTACGTGATTTACCAAACCGTATTGTTTGGCTTCTTCGGCAGAAATCATGGCTGCTGTCATGATCATTTCCATTGCGCGGCCTTTACCCACTAATTGTGGCAAACGCTGCGTTCCGCCATAACCTGGAATTAATCCTAAAGTTACTTCCGGCAATCCCATTTTAGCATTGTCTGAAGCTACTCTAAAATGACATGCCATTGCTAATTCTAATCCGCCACCAAGAGCAAAACCGTTTACGGCTGCAATTACGGGTTTCTTAAGGTTTTCGATATAATCAAAAAGTGATTCTTGTCCTTCGGCGGCTAATTGTGCGCCTTCGATAATCGTATAATTCGCAAATTCTGAGATATCGGCTCCGGCAACGAATGCTTTTTCGCCAAATCCTGTTAGTATAATCACACGGACATCATCGTTTTTGCCTAATAATTTAATGGCTTTACTCAAGTCGCTGATTGTCGCTTTGTTTAAAGCATTTAACTTTGTAGGTCTATTAATGGTTACGGTTGCAATTTTGTCTTCAATCGAGATTAAAAGATTTTCGTAGTTCATGACGGTTAGTTTATGAGTTTGTAATGGGTAAAGAAACTCTGAATGTGGTTCCTTTTCCGTATGTTGATTCAAAGGTAATTGTTCCTTTGTAATTTTCTATGATGTTTTTTATAATTCCGAGTCCGAGTCCCATTCCGCTGGTTTTGGTAGTAAATTTTGGTTCGAAAATTCGGCTTGTATCTTGTTTCTGGATTCCAATTCCGTTGTCTTTTACAGCAATCTCTACATTATTGTCTCTACGTTTTACCGTTACGACAATCGATTTATGAAACTGACTTTCAGGAATGGCCTGAGTTGCATTTTTAACGAGATTGGTAATCACACGGATCAACTGTGTACGATCCATTTTTGAGATGATTTCCTCTTCTTCGCTTTCGAAAACAATATAATCTTCGTTGAAAATATCCAAGGCCAATTCAACAACCTCAACTACATTCAAAGTTTCGTTTTGCTGCGCCGGCATCGAGGCAAAATTCGAAAATGCCGAAGCAACCGCCGTCATCGTATCGATTTGCTGAATTAAAGTTTCGGAATAATCGTTTAGTTTCTGCTTTACATCCGGTGCCGTTGGATCAAACTTGCGCTGAAAACTCTGAACCGTTAAACGCATCGGCGTAAGCGGATTTTTAATTTCGTGTGCGACTTGTTTCGCCATTTCGCGCCAGGCTTCTTCACGCTCGCTCTGGGCAAGTTTTATGGCACTGGTTTCTAGCTTATCGACCATTCCGTTATACGCCTTTATCAGGAAGTTCACTTCCTTGCTATTGGCTTCTAATACGATTTTCTCGTTTTTCTGATCCAGATTGGTTTCTTCTAGACGATCTGAAATGGTTTTTAGTGATTTTGTGATATAAGTCGAAAGGAAATACGCCAAAGCAAAAGCGACAACCAACATAAACGAATAGACCTGACTTAAACGAATCAGAAAGGTATTCAATTCGTTGTCATAATAACCATCGTCTTCTAAATAAGGAAGATTTAAGATACCAAGCGGTTTGAATTTTTCGTCTTTGATCAAACTATAAGAAGATCTGTTCTTAACTCCGTCGATGGTTTTAATATCTACAAAACGCTTTTCGATCGAAGAACGAACTAGTTTCAGTATATATTCGGGAATTGGCGGCGCTACTTTATCAACCGCAAAAGATTCTTTTGATGATTTTAGTAATTTCCCGTCAAGGCTGTAAATATTGATTTCGATTTTGTGAATCTGAGCCAGTTCATGGATTTTATCTTTAAAAATAAGGTCCAGATTTCCTGTTTTTAAAGGATAAGTTGTAGTAGAAAGCACATAATTGATGTGTTCTTTTACCGCATTTTCTTTGCGCTCGAGACGTTCCTGATGGTATTCTTTGGCCTCATTCTTAAACTGAATAATCGAAATGGAAGCCAATAAAAAAGATGCTACAACAATCAATACAATCATCGAAAGGAAAATCCTGACACGCAATGAAAGCATCGACATTTTGAAGTTGTTCAGCATATATTTTTAGTATTCAGTCTCAGTTTTTAGTCTCAGTATCAGCATAAACTGAAAACTGTGACTGTGACTGAAAACTATTTTCTTTCTCTTATTCTTTTATAAAATCTAAAGCCCAGCATTATTAAAACCGAGAATAAAATGATTCCGATAACACCGAAAATCCAGTTGATGGCACTTTTTAAAATTACTAAAAAAACCACTGCAAAAAGTATAATCGTGGCGCCTTCATTCCATAAACGCATAAAATTGTTGGAATATTTTACCTCGTTATTTTGTAATTGCCTGAAAATTTGATGGCATTTTAAATGGTACAAATACAACAAGAACACGAAAGCCAACTTTACATGCATCCATGGCATTTTGAGCCAGGCTTGTCCTAAGTCTGTAAAAAACAACATCCAAAACGCAAAAATACTCGCCAAAATTGCTGATGGCCATGTAATAATGTACCACAAACGGTAGGTCATTATTTTGTATTGCGCTTGTAAAATTTCTTTTTCAGGTGAAGGTTTTGCATTGGCTTCGATTTGGTAAACAAACAAACGCACAATATAAAACAAACCCGCAAACCAGGTTATTACAAAAATAAGATGCAGCGATTTTAGATAGTTATAATACTCCATTATTATTTGTTTCAAGTTTAAGGTTTCAAGTTTTTTTAAAGTTGATTTTCATGCAATAATCTTTCTTCTTTACTCTTTACTCTATTTTCTAATTATTTAGCCCATTCATTAATCCAATTCCCAACAGTTTCGCACCATTCATCATCGTCATTCAAACATGGGATTGCCAAAAATTTATCTCCTCCATTTTTCTCGAAATCTTCTTTGGCACGCATTGCGATTTCCTCAAGAGTTTCTAAACAATCAGAAACGAAAGCTGGTGTTACAACTGCAAGATTCCTGATTCCTTTTCCTGGCATTTTATCAATTTCAACATCAGTATAAGGTTCTAACCATTTGTCTCCCGCTAAACGTGACTGAAATGTCAAACTGTATTTATCTTCAGGAAGTCCTAATAATTTAACGACTTGTTTTGTGGTTTCATAACATTGGTGACGGTAACAGAAATCGTGTGCCGGTGAAGGCGTGTTACAACAAGAACCATCAATTTTACAGTGTGATTTCGTTACATCGGTTTTACGAATGTGACGTTCCGGGATTCCGTGATACGAGAATAATAAATGATCGTAATCAAATCCCACTAAATGTTTCTGAATCGAATCGGCCAAATTCTTGATGTAATCTGGTTTGTTGTAAAACGCAGGAACATCAGTAAAAGTCATTTGTGGAAATTTCTTTTTACGGATTTCTTCTGCTTTCACTAAAATAGTCAAAGTCGAAGCCATTGCGTATTGCGGATACAAAGGAAAAAGCAATACTTCGGTAACGCCTTTATCGTGCAATTCCTGAAGTCCTTTTTCTATTGTCATACTTCCGTAACGCATAGAAAGTGCTACCGGAACATTTACCAGAGGTTGTACTTTTTTCTGCATTCTTTCTGAAAGGACTACCAAAGGAGAACCTTCTTCCCACCAGATTTTTTTGTACGCATGTGCTGATTCTTCCGGTCTTTTTCTTAAAATAATTCCACGAACCAACAAAGCTCTTAATAAATACGGAACATCTATCACGTATTTATCCATTAAAAATTCGTCTAAGTATGGTTTTACATCTTTTGGTTCCGGACTTTCTGGAGACCCTAAGTTTACTAATAATACGCCTTTCATTTATTCTTTGCTTTAGGCTTTAAGCTCTAGGCTTTAAGCATTTAATTTGTTTTTAAAAATTTCGTCAAAAGTAGAACTTGCAACTTTTTAGAAATATGATAATTATTATTATTTATTTATTGTTGAATATACAAAATCAATTTGCTAGCTATTGGCACACGGATTAAACGGGTTAAACAGGTTTTCGCAGATAATTGATTCGTGCTAATTCGTGAAATTAGTGTTTGATAAAACTCTAAACATTCGTATTAATCGACATCAAATACTTCTTTGGAGTTGTAGCAAACTTTTTCTTGAATGCCGCTATAAAGTGACTTCCGGTGCTGTAACCAATCTTCAACCCTACTTCGTTTACATTATAAGAACCGCTGTCCAATAATTTTCTCGCGAAATCCATTTTATAATCGAATAGAAAACCATAAACGGTGTCGCCGTAAATTTGTTTGAAACCCATTTTGAGTTTCTTTAAATTCAAACCAATTTCGTCTGCTAATTCCTGTAATCCTGGCGGTTCGGCCATATTGGCGATGATAATTTCTTTTGCTTTTCGGATTTTTAGAACGTTATCTTCATCAATCAAAAACGGACATTGTTCTGCGTTTGGATCTTCTGTTCTGTTAAAATACAAACTCAGTAATTCGTATCCTTTTCCTTTATAATAAAGGTTTTTTATCGACGGATGTAAGTTATAATGAAATAGTTGACTCAAAACAATCGCCATCGAAGGACTGATATTTCCTTCGTTATAATACTTTTTGTCCTTATTATCCGGACTCAGGAAAGTAATATAGTCGGCTTCTGCAGAAAACAACGCGTGAAATTTCTTAATCGAAACAATCACAGAAATCACCCAGGAATTTGGAGCCAACTCTAAATTCAATGGTAATTCTTTCTGCGGATTGTACAAAAGCAACGATTTTTCTTCTTTCAGATCTAAAGCATAACTGCCTTGATTAAACAAGAATTTGGCATTCCCTTTTATCCCGAAATGAAACTGTATCAGGCCACTACCTACTTCGTGTTGTCCGAAAAAGGGCTCTGAACTGT
>Ga0247815_10000116_pt1 | contig 59003 bp, 75 predicted proteins | sample UWRJL194509B1_FD_181014 | JGI IMG/M metagenome (GOLD analysis project Ga0247815, IMG submission 181014) | Plant litter microbial communities from Arlington Agricultural Research Station in Wisconsin, United States - UWRJ-L194-509B-1 | ecosystem: Environmental > Terrestrial > Plant litter >... | reverse complement strand
AACCATGAGAGCAGAGACCGAGGATATACCTGAAGACGCAAATACGGGAGTTTTACCATATAGCTGATCTCTCAGTATCTCACTGGATAAAAACAGTCGAAAACGTTCACGATATAACCATAGTGCCTGCTGAGCGGGAATACTCGGGGAGAACCGAAGAACTATTCGAGGACTACCGACTGAGTATTCACTCAATGAACGCAGCTGAATTCAGAATAACTGAATCAATTTATTAATCAAATTCAGAGCTTATTTTTTACTCGCTTGATATGAATATGTGTCTGAATTCCATATCAATCCTGTTCTGTGATCAGCATCGTCCTCCCATCGCGGTTGATATCGGACTCACCCGACCGAGTGACGTAAACACAGCAGCAGGTACGGAAAGATCGTGGTATGGCGTGTATCCCACGTGACAGATGAGTGAATGCGCGGCGATTACGATCGGCTCCTCTAGTTCTGCGTAACATACGGCGAAACGTTCGAAAGAATTCGCCACAGCCAGTCTGACAGAGTTGTAGCGGTAGGGGTTCGCAAGATTGTCGATGTCGCTGAGTTGTCGAAAGCACTGAATGACCAGATAGACGGTTTTCGGAGTACTGGGATCCGGTAGCGGCGCTGCAATGCACCGAATAATAGCTGGCCGTGGTGTGCCGTTTGACTTGACGAGTACTAATGAATTTCTCGCCTTCTTGGTAGGGTGCGTCTCCCACGTATGCGAGTACGAGCTAAACTGCGCAGCTTCCAAGTGCAATGTGCGCATGTGATACCATTCCTGCGTCCAATCTGTCAATTGGCGCAGAATGGCCAACCAACGTCCCGAAACGGGCAATTTTGTAGAGCGACCTTCGACATTTAGCTTGTAGCTCCAACTGTGACCGCTCTCCGCCAGCATGGCTCCGTTGTACCCTCCCGTAATGCACCCAACTAACGGGCCCTTGACGTGGGCCAAGTCAGTCGGCCAGAGATTTCCGTTAAGAGCAGTCTTGAAATCCTCGGCTATCAGCAGTCGCCGCAGCTGACCAAGCTCCATTTCGTTACCTGTAGCCAGATGTGTGAGAGATAATGAGCAAGGGTTAACCACAACTATACTAGCGCACCAATCATATGGTTTGAAGGGATCTGCTGAATAAAACCGTTGAATCTCTCTGGAACAAAGCTCCACCAGCCGCGAGAGGGACCGAACCGACTTAGCAGCTCGGGTTGGTGTAGAATCAAGTGCTCGTTTGGTGTGCCCAAGATGGTCGGGAAAAGTTTTTTGAGCAATGACAAGTAAGTGTGAGCGTGATGCCCAACAGCGAGCCATCGTTCGCGAAAGGTGGAGTGACGAGTTGCGAGATCGACCGCTTCTACGAGATGAAGAAGGTTCTTCAACCGCTCTCGTTGGGTTGTGTTGTTAGGCAGACGTCCCCACAGCCGAATTAGTGTGAGTGGGACATGATACAGGCCCGTGGTTCGGGCCTCGTTGGCAGACAAAGTTCCGTGCGCGGCTGACCCGAAGTTGGCGGGTCCTTTGGGTAACCACGACGGGAATATCGAATTTTCTCGATCTGATCTAATCTCTTGTAACTCGTCAGCTCCGATGGGGGGTTTCGCGAACTTCAACCGGTCGCCCATCGGCTGGAGAGGTTCGGAATCGTTATCCTGTCCGATGCCAAGCGATTCCTGCAACACCCTTTAGTGTGGGGGGTGCAAGCGAGTTATCTATGAGGGCCATACCTTGAGATAATCAACAAGATCCGCCGCTGAGCCCCCCAGGCGTCGAACGAAAACATCCATTGGCGCCACGTGTTGAACAAGCATCCGCAGGTCGTCTTTCGCGATTGTTTTAGACCACTGATTGACTGGTACAGATGTAGCAACCCATCGAAGCACTAGCGCCAGGTCTTCATCGGAGAGATCTGGCATGCGGAGCTGACGACCTTTCTGTGAGGTTCAAGCGCGTTAGATTTAATGACCACGCGACTCGTAGGCATCACGTACCCATTCCATCAGCTCAGCGGCCAAGGTCTTCTTGTTCTTCACCCCTGCATTGATCGATAGGCGGCCAGAAAGCGTCCTCAAGGTGGGGAGACGAAGCTTGGACAGCTGGTTTGCGGTCACCTTTGGATGCCTGAGAACACAGTATGCATAGGCACCATCGCCAGGATTCGAGTTTGGGTCATAATCGTCAACTGGAAGGCGGCGTCCTTTGGCTTTCGGCTTGAGCCCAAATATCTCGCAGAGGTGGTGGCTGAGTACGCCTAAGAGCCAGTTGTGCATCGGATCGACGACGGTCCAGACAAGATGGTCCCAGTACGTGAGGCGAAGTAGCTCAGACGGTCGAACTCCGTGCTGTTTCCAGTGCTGGTCGCGGGAGGTCGAGTCGAGGCTGACATACTCTTCGGCCAGTTGGACGTGCTCTTCACGTGTCCGACGCCGCCACGCGCCGGAAATATCGCGTCGCCGAACCTGATCCATAGAGATCCAACAGAAGGAGCATGGTCGAGAATGTGAATGACTTCCAATGCCAAGAATGGATCTAACCGCGTCGAGGTCGCATACCAGGGGGCCGAGGGCAGCCCGTACAAGTCGACCGATCCGATGCTTGTAAGTTCGCGTACAGTAGACACCATGATTCCAGAGGATCTCGAGTTGGTCAACGAGCTTCTCGATGAAGTTTTGTATGGCGCTCCCGGAAGGTTTGGTAGGACCTGGAATGAGACCCACGAGGATCATGTTCTCACGGCGATGACGAAGATGTGGCGGGAGATTCAAGATGGTCAGGTAGATAGCTCCAACAGACCAACTCTTTCCTCGTTGAGAGCTGTGGTGTGCATTGAACCAGTCGATGGTAAGAGAGAACACAATGCGCAGCTCGCGACTCTCGTGACTGATTGGAGTTGTCCAAGGGAGCTTTGATATGGTGGGACCGTGCCAAATGTCACGAAACTCAGGGCGTGTTCTTGCGAGCGCATCATCAACGTACTGCTCGAGGGATTCCTCGATGCCGGGCTGCGCAAGAATCCTTCCAATCGCCGCGGAGATGTTTTGCGTATGGTACATTCTATGTGGCTGGCGGTAAATAGCGCCACCAAACGATTTCCGCGTTGTTGCAAGCTTAAAGCCGCACTCGGCACCTGCGATGGATGCCGTACAGAGCTCTGGATACGTTCCGTCGGCGCCCGGTTTGTAGAGAGCGCAACAGGACGGCCGTGGACAGCAAACGTAGCTAACGATGTCGGGCTTGAGGTCGAGTACATGAAGGGCTGTCTTCAGTTCGTACGTGTTGAGCGAGAATCGCTGGGTGGCCACTCCGGCCTCTGAGCGCGCCTGATCGAGTGCTGTATTGACCACACCCTCGAGAAGACGAGCTACCAGTTGTGATTGGAGGCGGCTCAGATTAAGGAAAAGAAATAGAGCGGAGATGACCGCTAGGCAGGCAATTACGAGTGGACTGGCTCTGGTTGCTCGGTGATGGAAACGTTCTGAGGATGTCTGTGTCAGGTCAATCCAACAAGGAAAGTGTAAGAAGTTCCTAACCTGTATCTTGTGTGTGTGGGTGTGTAGACGCTGCGGTCTTGGATTCTCGAGAGCGAGAGACCGCAATCTCAAGAAGACTCTCCAAGTATGACTGGAGTGCAATGGCCCACTCGAGCGTCCGCAGTTTCAAGTCAGCCGCATGCTCGTCGGTCACCGACAATTGTCGCAGCTTCTGAAGGATTAAGTCGACATTGTCCTCGTGTATTCTGAAGTCGGTGTTATTGGGATGATGAGGAAGGAGCTTCGGCGAATGCTCGCTGAGTACGAGGCGATCGACATCGATCAACTTGACAGCACGACTGGCAGATAGCAACTGTCTTATGATCTGCTGAAGTACTCCGTTATCAGATGCACGTTCTTTTCGATGAGAGTGCGTAGGAAGCTGTGGCGGAGGGGTCGGCGTAAAAGCGCCCCGCTGGTCACGCGGTCGATTTGATCGAAGCCAGGTGATATCCTCGCCTTCGACAGTCTTGAATAGCTTATCGAGGCGTCTGTGCTGGGTACATGTCGATTGCTTCAGAACCCTGTTGATGCAAGGCCGGCCGCAGTTGCAGATTGGCCTTGAATGTTTTGGTGTTAGTAAGCGAGGATCACATGCATGCGAGGCTTACATAGTCCCGTCTTTGATCGAAGCAGCACAGTGGGCGTGTTTTAGAGTTTTACAGAGAAGCTCTGCGCGCTTTATAGAGGTAGGGGGACTTCGCATGAACAGTCATCATGGGCGAAGTTATGTTGAAGAAGTTGCGTTGCACTACGACTGCATGTACAACAAGCGGTTTGTACTTGTGCAACAAGTAATGCGCACTGATGCGAGAGACATGTGTAATTAAACATCATGTAGGAAACGCGTGTATTTCAAGCTGTTCTTGATGAAGTGGGTGAATTGCGCGGGTTGGGCTGAGCGGCTACAACCGAGGGCACAGTCGAAACTAAGGTCTCGGAGCGGCTTCTCGCGCGTGCGATTCCAACAATAACGTGGTAAAGGCAGTGCGTTACTGCATCCAAGCAAAGCCCCTATGCGGATATACTCACGTCGTGTGTGACAGTTCAAGTCTAGATTAACACAAGTCTCCGTGACCCACAGGGCCACAGGCGGGTTTCTTTTCATGGTACGAACGGGCCTGAATCCACGGGGAGAGAGCGAGCCGTGAATTAGGGATATAGCAGAAATCGAGAGGGGATAAAGAAGAGGGTTGTAGGTGGCCCGTTGCGTGACGCTGGGTGATCGGCGCGCGAGAGTCAGGAGAAAAAACCACAGGTATAACTGCAACTTTCAGACTCATTTGAATGCACGTGCTAGTGCGAGTACCGTATTGATAGCTTTGAAGAGGCGACAGTGCCAGCAGAGAAGAAGTGAACGATGCGCAAGGCAAACAGACTGAATCAATGTTGAATCCAGGCGGTTCGGGGTAGCTTCGATGTGTTCACTTGTTTGAAAGCCACAATATGTTGGAGTCCTGTTGATTCAATTGATTAGTACGTGCGGGTCCGGGATGCGAGAAAGCGCGCGGCAGTCCCAAGTACGCGAGGAGAGGGAGGTCGAGAATCAGTTCAGAATCAGAGCACTGACATTGCGTTCTGGAAAAGACGGTATAGCGAGCACGGCAAGCGCGCGCAGGTCGGACAGTGCTAGTAGAGAGGACGAAAGCGATGCGTAGGCAGATACACAGAATCAAGGTTGAATGGAAACAAATCCGAACGCCATCAGCATGCTAGCTTATCTGAAAGCCATGATATGCTCGAGTTCCGCTCATTCAAGTGATTGCTACGCAGGGGTCCGAGATGTAAGAGAGGCACGCGCGACAGCGTCGAGCACCGTGTAGGGGCACTGGCGGGTCGAGAATCAGCCAGAATCAGACCGCCGGCATCGGGTTCTTAGGAAACGCGGCCTGACGGATCTAGATCGCGGCAAGCGTGCCCGCAGAGTAAGATAGAAGCTCAGGAGAATAACGCGCGATAGGTGGGGTGGAGTCGCAGGTGACACAGGGCAGCTTGCCGGATTTGGCGCTCCGCGTGACGGGTACATGTTTGCTCTCGCACTCATCGGAACCACAGTAGCCCCCTGCTAGGTAGCAACAATTCGGAAATATCGACCACTCTGTGCCTGGTAACTCGCAGCGATGATCGGCCTCCATCTGTCTGCCTTGCCGGCGGTGCCTTCATTTACGAAACTGACATCTCTACTCCGGCTCCGTGGCATCTACTGAGTCCCAAGCTTTCCTTTCGGCATTGTTATCGCTCTATGCCTGAGATATCTTCTCATGTGACCCGCAGATGAGATAAACTAAGTAACATTCGACCCGACCAGCAATCCCGCCAATGTCCGAAAAGGTTCGTCCTGCATCTGCCACCAAAGCATATGCACCACTGGGGCCGTTTTTCATTAGTTCTCCATGGCAAGTACAGAGCTATCATACGTGTAATTGCTCAGGCCGTGATGATGAGGAGCGTCTTGTACATGCGACACTTGTATCCCCCCGGAGTGTGCCGATTTGTGGACCGACTTGTACCAGTTCGGTTATAACAGATCCACGAAGTGCCATCTCTGTTGTATCAAATCTTCTATGTGCCAAGTTAGATTGGATCAGGCTCGCCATATGGTTTAAAAGCAAACGCCTTCGAGTTCGGAAGTCTCATTGTACCCTCGTACCCTTGTAGCTCTCGTCCCTCAGCGTAGCATTTATCATTCGATGCAGGCGTTTGCAACATCGTTTGAGGGTCCCATTCTTATCATTGGCCAGACACACGCTATGATGAACGTTGGAGATGCCAACGCGACGGCAGGTCACTCGGCTGATTACCCGGCGACAGCTGACATTGTTGCAGATGACTCACGAACGCCTCGCTACCTTAGGGAATGGATTTCGGCACCTTGTGGACGCATTCTCTGTAAGTTAATTCACCGCTATAACGATAAGTGATGAGCTCATGATGGTTTGTACAGGCTCTTTGTCCTGGAGAACTTTGCCACAATCTGTTAGGTGACGGCATGGACCTAAAAAACTTTGTCTGGTACTTGAACCTACAGTAAGCGGCGTGGAATCAAACGTAGCTTACTGTAAGCACAACTAATCCGGCATTCCAGTCCGGCCGAGTTCATTGAGTTCAGCATGTCGCCGCCATCGGACCAAAAATGGCGCCGTGTCGCGGGAGTAGCTGCAGTGGCCCGAGCGTACGAATGCACTGCAATCCTCCAGTGGGCAGTTGAGTTTGTTCTCAAGGATCTGGAAGTGCACAGGCTATTTGGGCCGAGTGCAAATACGCTTGCCACGATCCATGAAGCAACGGGTACAATGCCCAGCCTGGCAACAGACATAACCTCGCGCTGGCACCGCCGTATACAAGAGGTGTGGTGTAACACAATTACGCTATGCCGAAACCCTGCTTCGACACTCAATGCTGCTCAAGAGCTACAGGATGACTTCATCGTTGCCCACATTTACTTCTACATTCTTACCATTGGGGATGCTTACATCACGGCGTTACAAGATATTTCGCTTGAAGACCGTCGCCGCATGCTCTACGGTGTATTTGGACTATCTCGTCGTGGCGTCAGTCTAGGAGCACAGCCGAATCCCAGGAGCGGCGGCGATTTTAATAGCACCTCAAACTTCGGTACATCGGAATCTCCGGTTGACAAAGTGCATGAGAGCAAGTCCTGTCAGACACATGAACTCGATTCAAGCTTAAAGGCGGCTTCACAACCCTATTCTGGTCAAGATTCAGGAGACGAGCGAGGGTCGTTCACAGCGCGAGTTGACAGCCGCATTACAAACCTCCGTCACAAGCTCGTTGAGATATTCTTCCAAGAGCCCTGGCCCCTGGAATAGCCTGTAATAGATTACCCGCAAGTTATGTATCATAGTTCGGCGAATCAGACTGGATTCTCAAAATGCAGATCGTGAGATTTACGCAGAACTAGAGAGGTATTTCAAATGACAATAAAAATTAGCCTCAATGTTATCCATAGAGCCTCGCTTACTCAAATCCGACATAAGTGCATGACGCCGCGACCCATTCCCGCCGGCATGTTCCAACTAGTTCTTGTATAGCGCCAACCCATATAGCTACATATCGCCAGAAAGACTCGTGCAGTGAGGTCGATCTATTGTATCAGACCCAAGTTATCCGATAAGATAATGATGAAGGTGCCACAAACCCCAGTTGACCTCTCGATAGCTGTTGAGTCTCATCAGCTGGTCCTGGTTTTCGGCCGCCGGTATTCCGATCAGGCATGCGGGCGATTCGCAGTCGGCAGACAGGTTAACCCAAGATCGGGATCGCACGCTAACATTATAAGGGGCGCGTTCGGCAACCTGCCTGGTCATGCCCTGCTCCACCGTCAATCGGACCGGCCGTTGCCGTCTGCCAAACCATGCTCGACGCTGGCAAACCTTCCGCAAATCATGTTCGGCAAATCCTGCTCTGCCCGTCCCCGCTTGCCAATGCTGCCATGCTCAGCTGTGCCCATATCAAACGGTAAGAACAGCTTTTGCTGTTCTTACAAAGTCCCGCTCTGCCCCGCGCGCCTCAGCACTCCACCCCTCCTCCCAACCTATCCCTACTCCCCTCAGTGAAAAATCTGATATGTTGTTGTTGAATCCATTTATAGTCCATGAGGCCAGCGTAGCGGCCTATGTCAGACTGTATGTGTACATGCGGGGTAAGTAAGAGTGGGAGAGAGCATCAGGATTTTAGCTAGGAGAGCCGTAATCGAGGGAGCGTAGTGTGAGACATGGGCGAACCCGGAGAAGTAAAGTGCAGGGCACAGAACTGAGCGCGGAGTACGGACCAAATCTGATATGAATGTACCTTCAAATGTGTGAACATGATTATTATTTACGAAGTGCGAGTGCAGGCAGGCCGGACCATGTGTGTGCTGCCTCTCCGCTCCTCTTGTATGTTTCTCATGCCACTTCTCATCTCTCCAGTCCCTCTCCTTAGGTACCCGCAATCTCAGTCGTTATGTTACAAACATCAAGTCCCTCACTTGAGTTCGGTCGCTGTCTTACAGGCTGTACTGAAGCTACATATACACGAGTCAAGCTAAATAACAATAATGAAGAATACTGTTCATCGCCGCATTCCAATGTAAAAGCTGGAATGAAACTTGATGCGAGTGCGAGATAGGAGAGCTTGGACGGTACAAAAAGAGTCCCAAACTATGTCAAACTCAGCGAACCCCATTCATCGTTCTACAAGAGCTTGAGTACGGCAACACAAATAGTGATAATACACACAGGATGTTTTTCATGTCCATTGCGGATATGTGTACAGAATAGTAGCAAAAAATCACGCCCTGGGAGCCAACGTGGAAATAATATATTTATGTGTCAAGAGGAGCTGATGGTCTCGCTCGTTAGAATGTGTATATCCAGGTCTGAAAGTCCTTGATGTCAGGTAGAATGCGAATCATCGAGTCGGTGTTCTCGGCCGCCGAGGTCAGAACATCGAATCCATCTCCTAGTACGTCAATCGTGACATATTCAGGGGCACAAACAATTCGGGTAGCCAGATCGACGAGCTGGAGACGAGAGCAAGGGATATAATGTTCCCACGGCCAGTCCTCGGTCTCGAATCCCTCAATCTTCTCGACTTCGAGGCCAACATGACGCAGACGGGGACAATCGAGTCGTCCTTGACTCGGCTCTTCCGAATCATCATGCATTTCGACCATCATAAAATGTGCAGCGATAAGATTTGAGAGACGGATGTCGCCAACCTGCTGGCGTACAAGGCCCCAGAAGTAAAGTGACATGCTGATGACTGTGATACCGTCATGGCTAAACGCAATTTCATGCACAGCCTGCTGAATAACGATTCTGCGGTATGCTTCGCCGGACGTGTGAGTCAAAGAGTGCACCTTATTGCCGGTGAGGGCCGTTTCGCTGAGGATGATCTTGCTGGGCGTTCCGCACCAGGCGGTTGCCACCCAGGATGGCTGACGTCCCCCGCCGCTACCTTCTCTAATGGCCACTCCATGAACAGTCGTATCGGGCTTCCATGGAGCATGCCATAGTGAAGCGGCAATGCCACGGTGGTCGGGTGGTCGCGACGCAAACTCGATAATATCGACTGCCGCTGCATCATCGTATGGACCGCTAATGGTGACCCCAGATGAAACAAGGCGCCTGAGTTGAGGGGCAGCACGCACGAGATTCCCAATATTGAAAGACGCGGGCGGGCTTTCTTTGTCTCGGGCATCGCCATTCGTGACCCTATGCTGCAGAGCGAGTTCCTCTAAGATCGGCATTCCTTGAAGAACCACGGCCAAGATAAGGTCAATATCCAGCGAATCGAGCTTGCACACTGCCAGTTTTACGATGCGCTGGGAGTGCTGTCGCAGTACACTGACAATTGACTCCCGATCGCCAGCGCTCATCCCGGGGATCAGGATCGTAACTCGGCGGCTTTGCCCGCGCGATAAGCCGCGGGACAAAGACAAAGCGCCGTATCGATACTGCGGGCGGTAGATCACGAGTGTACTGAAGTAGGTGAGCGTGCCGATGGCAGCATCCCACGCCAAACAAACTCGACAAAAAATCGCAAGTTCGCGACGTTCGCAGTGATTGAGAATGATTGCAAGAAGCTCAGGAACTCCCAGAACACGGCTGAGCGCAGTCGGATGATTCATATTCCCGAGACAAACATACGGGGAACTGTTGGATAACTTCAGTACATCGGCATAGTCGCGGTTCACGTGGTCACTAACCGGCTGCTTTGCACGAGCTGAGCCATAGGGCGTGAGTCGCTGACGGATTGTCGACAGCGTCGCACACTCTCTTATATAGCCTTCCCCAAAGCTATGAAGCAGCTGCACAACTGCAATTTATACTTGCGGTCTTGAGCAGAGCATCATTTGCAACGTGCTCTTGTAGCCTTGTGGCGTTGTACCTTCTTGTACAACTGGAATTTGTGCTCTTGTAACATCCTCGTGTGTACCATAGTAGAGAATCAGCGTTGTGACCAGCAATTTTATGATATCAACGTAACTTGATGTGAAAGAGCGAACAGTGTTTGGGTAAATCGTGAGGTCGTGACGGTCGTGCGTACAGGCCAAAGTGGCGCCGTCTGAATTCGGCAACCTTTGTCCACCTTGCGCTATGCTCCTTCTCCTTCTTCTATTATTCTACGTTATCTGCTGAATCACCGAGTTCAATGTGTCACACTTTCTTCAAACGCCTGCACGATTTGATCCTAGCCACAAACGCCTGCACGATCTGATTCTAGCTAATGGTCACCCCCCCCCCCCGCGGATACTCAGTGCCGCTGAGCGTACTTCACTGAAACATCGGACCCGTGCATTTCAAGCGCCACAGAATTTCATTACAGGTCTTCAGCGTACTGAGTTGTCACAACTCGTGGGCTCCTTGAAGGCTTCTGAATCATTTTCGTTCGGCCTTGATTACATCTGCCTCCCTGTGCATGGCTCACGCTTTCACGTTCTAGAGCTCCAATTTGCACTTACAGTTCCAACATACGTTGTATTTGACTTCATCCTTCCTTTGACAACGCATTGCATCAACGATAGAACACCTGTTTCGAGCTACCCAATTTCGCAACGCCTTTGCTCAACAGTAGCCCGCACGTGCTGAGTACCTCGACGACCTCGAAGCTGTTCTGACTTCCTTCTTTCCGGCGTTGATGCTCTAATCCAGCAACCTCTGCACTCGGTCTCTTTGGCATCCTGGCCGTTCTCGATTAGCACATTTCGCGTTGGTGTTTGGGTTGTGGTGATGATGTATCTATGCTAGCTCTTGTTACGGACGACTTTACCTTCGCGTGGACCCAAAACACAACGTGCTTCCATTTCACAGATATGCTATGGGTTCATTGCTTTTGGATGACCCGTTCCCCTTTCTCGAGTGATTATCTCTATTATCTGTTCAACAGCTATCGCCGATCCGCGACACGCCTTTCTGTCCAGAGTTCGTACGGTGCTCATAGAGCGCGGTCATTGGCCATCACCAACGATTTGGAATGTCGTCGTCTCAGGAAATGCGTCCAGGACATCCCAAAGTCGGTGAACAACGACGACTCGATCTCGATTCAGCCCAGAACCTGCATTGGTTGAGTAATTGTCGTCGACGGAAGTTGAATGAGAAGAATTTGAATTTATCAACCCACCTTGGTCACTGTCCGATTGCTCTCCCGACGATTTAAATTCGTGACGTTTAGTCTGACGGCGCCAACGGGCTGCAATATCCTGAAATAAACACACAACAACATCCTCCGCGAGTACGATGTTGCATGCCATTCCGAGGATGCTTGACTTGTTGACAGCAGCGGTAGCGATGAGTGCTATGACCTGCCGGTTGAACGTCTGGGCGGGATTGCAATCCCATGCCATCGATTTCACGTCGCTTAGCGTCTCTGGCAGATAACTTGTTGGCATCGCAGCATTTGGGACTACAGCCATCATATTCATAACTTCGAACTTGAAGACGTCGACCATTGTCTCCACGACTAAGTCCAGGATCTAGGAGATGACGTAGAGTTAGCTCGCACACATTAAGCAGTATAAATGGCTCTCGCAAGTTCCATGTCTGCCTCGTCCTCAGGCTCACAGTTGCCAACTTGGGGAAGATAAAGCCCATAGGTGCTAACAGACAAGTCATGGTAGTCGGACATTGTTCCTGAGTGCCTTGTTGGTTGGGTGCTAAGGTGGTTGGGATACACTGGACTGCCAAACAAGTTTCGGTGGCGTGGAGTGCTTTTATACCCCAGGGAATTATAAGCGGAATGACGGACCACGTCCGTAACCTCCCGGGACCTGTACTTCCCCACATGTACAACATCAGCCGGATCGAACCGGTGGTACAAGAGACACAAGAGATGCATGTGTAAGTCGATTAGGACAGAGTGCTTCTGTTAGCCATGATATTCAGCAACTTGTACAAAAGACGTTGATGCAAGAAGAACCCTGATGCAGCAAGTGGCGCTTGAGCAACGCTCAGGTTGATCAGTGTAACAAACGGTCCTTCAAGCTATTCAACACACACGATGTGATGTACAACATGCATTTGCGGTGATATAGCTTGTCCCACCTGGATTCTGATCCTTTAAATCAAACGAATGCTGTTGCGTTTGACCACCACCACACTCCTGTTCCATTGCTAATCCTTATCCACACACAAGATATGGCCGAAAGCCAGATTACTCTTGATCAGACCGAGTGCTTCGATTTGTGCCCTCTATTCGCATTTGGGGAGCAGGACGCCCACCTGCTAGCCTCGTTCGAACAGTTGGTAAAGGAGAAACACTGTTCTTTATTTCTCTGTAGCGCGATATAACGAAGCTGATTTGGCATCCTTTCAAAGACGATAGGATTTGCGAACTTGGGTCTGGTGGAAATGGTGTCGTCGTTAAGGTCAAGGAGCGTCGGACGGGACAAAACCTTGCCATCAAACTCGCAAACGTTCGACGTCTCAAAAGAGAGCTGACACCGCTCTTGCAGCTTATGCGGCAGCATCCCGATCATCTGTTTGTGTTTTAACTTGCGCTGATTGTCATCTCCTAATGAAAAACTGCGTTTCACGTGCAGATACATTTGCTTCCCTCTACGCGCATGTCTGCTCTTTGAGCAGCCGTGGATCGCATTCCCAGTGCTCTCAGGCGATCTGCAGCAGGTACTAGCGAAGGCCAATTGTCCTTTGGTGCCCTCTCAAGTTCGCGACATCGTGTCGCAGTTGGCGCAAGCACTTTCCTGTGAGTGTCGAGGCAGTGATAATCATCGGTGACCAGCTAATGTTCTCACCACCCCTTCCTACCCGTAGTTGTTCACGAGACTGGGATCGTTCACGCAGACATGAAGTGCGAAAATGTGCTCCTGTTCAGCAGCAATTATCGCATTGTTAAATGCTCCAAGGTGCGCTGAACTCCAATGTTTGATGATGAGTGCAGAGTAACTGTGGTCAGGTTCTAATGTAGCTTCCAGGGAGAATTGTGTGAACTAGAGTCTGTGAGAGTCAATCTCACCGACTTTGGCTCTGCTGTCACGTTTGGAAGTACGCTTTCTGCTGGAACTAGAGGTCTCATCGCGCCCGAGAGACTTCTCGGTACGTCGGCCTCTGATCATATTTATCTCGGAACCTACCAGACTGATTCTTCTCAAAAGGAGTTCCATGGGCGGCATCATGCGATATGTGGGCGCTCGGGCGACTGGTCCTTGAAATCAGTCAACACGAAGATAACTTTCGTCACATCAAAGCGTCGTCAGCGGTAGAGCTAATTCTGGCAGTGCAAAGGTTCATCGGTAAAAGACCTACCATCGACTTCGCGGTTCTCATACGTGAACACTATGCTTTTTTGGAACTACATCGTGGCTGGCTGCGCCTCGCTCCTCATCTTCGTGACCTGGCCGACTACACCGACATTTGCGACCGTATCGCTCTGATGAACAGCGTGGTGGATGTAATTCCCTACAGCCACAGCATTCCCAACAGACACCTACTGAGCGTGGTCAGATCGCTTCTGGAGTTGGATCCAACGAAGCGTTTGACCGCTAAAGCTCTACTCCGCACGCCATACATGACAATCATCATCCCGCAGTCGTCTACGCGCCACAAGTAATATTCTGCGCCTCGCTGTTGCTGAATCGATGGAGAACGCTCTCAGAACGCATTGACATACGCGCGTGAATGTAGTTTAGGCCTTGATATTGCGACATATACCCGTTCAGTTGGGTACAAAGTTCTACAGCAATAATCTCATATCATCTGAGAAAACCAAGTCGATTGAGTTCTGAACGCCAATTATATTCGCCCTCGTCCCAACAGTGGATTTGTCTGAGAATTCGACCCAAGGTCGTGTTGTGCTCGGTGAAAAAGTTCGGACAAATTAGCGGCGGACGTCACATGTCTTCATCTTCAACTCCGATTTCTATTCGCGCCGGTAGGCAGCGAGCATAGGCGCTAGTCCACCCATACATGTGTGGTAGGTACAGGGTGACGGTTCACAGGTGTGTAGAGCGGGTTTGTTTCTGCGAGTGTTGAATCGATGTCCGTCTGCGTGTAGTTTGTGGTGGCGTGCAGTGGTGGCGTGATGACGTGCGCAGTCGTGGCCCGCTGGTATAATATCTCTCCTCCCTACTCCTCCTCCTCCTCCTCCTCCTCCTCGTCGCTGAGTTCGTCTGAGTATAGGTCCGCGCGCGGCTCTCCATTGTTGGTGAGGGCGTCAGAGCCGCGTAGGAACTTGCTGGGGGCTTAGGTGCCTTTTGCCGTGCCTAGGATCTCTGATAGTGCTGCGCCACGCGTTGCCTCCGTGAGGTGGTGGCAGTGGCGATGTCATCGTGGGCAATGTTGGAGCAGGTGTTCGCGCGTCTGTAAGGGTTCGCCGCACAGGCAGTCAACGCTCTCGTCGGGTACGAAGTTAGCGTAGTACGCGCCGAGGTATCCGTATCCGGTACGGCACTAGACGATGCGTCCAAACAGCTCGCGCTCACGGGCGTGTAATTTGAAGTGCGGGGTGGGGTTGAGTGAGGGTGGGATGCGATCGGCGACCGCGAAGCGACCGGTGCGTGGGCTGGCGCGCCACTCCTTTGTCCATGCGACCAGGGTTTTGGCTTTGGATGCCCGGCGTGCATGTGCATCCGTCCTGGAAGGGCCGATGGCGTTACAGAGTGCTGGCCTAACCAGAGGCCCAAAATTTTGGGAACCAATTCACAGAATTTCATAGTGGCTCAGTTCCCCAAATTTTGATATGATGCTGCAACGATCGTAGGAGAACAGTGTTCACAGAAGTCTTCAGAGTCCGACAGTGAAATCAAAAGTAAAAAGACAAAAAAACTGTATATCAGATTCCGTGAACTCTAGTCGACGAACTCAAAGCAAACCCGAGTTCACAAAAGCAAAAACAAGAAACAAAAAATAAAAAGGACGAATCAAACGACTTAAATTCCAGCTAGTCGCAGATAATTCTGCGAATTCGAGTTCGCGGAATGGGTATCAGTCCGTGAACTCAAGTTCGCAGAATCGCAAGATTGAGTTCGTGGCACCACGAACTCGAGTTCGCAGAATTGAGATTTCGAGTTCGCAAAATCTGCACTGGTCTGCAAACACGAGTTCACGAAACCAGCACCAGACTGCGAACTTGATTTCGCAAAACCAACACCGGTCTGCGAACTTGGGCCCACAAAACCGCAAAATTGATACACTCACCTTTTCGTGTGGTGGACTGCAAAATGCGCGAGAATTTGATATTTTGAGAGCACAGGATTCAACTGCGCGGTGTCAGATCTAAAACTCCGTCAACCAACTAGCGCTAACGCACCTGAGACCAAGGCCGAGGGTAGACTTGATACTGTTAATTTGAGCACGACACCTGGATGCGAGCTACAACTGTGAACTCACAGGCTGGATGCTAGCCGCGACGTTATCGGAAGGCCGCTGGGGTAACGGTGCGGCTGCTTGCAAGGAGTTTACAGTTGAGTCCAATGAGCAACGGTATCACTGGCACATGATACCCTTGCTCATCAAACGGCGAAAAAGAAAAGGTGCCAAAGACCGAGACAGCAGAGACGACAACGCTACGGAAGACGGTGACGAGTTGTTGTTGCAGGAATGAAGAAATGATGAGGAGCGGGCAAAAGAAATTTGCACGACAAGTGGAAGAGGGAGTGAGAAGAGAGGAAACCGGAGTGAACCGAATCAATCGGCCACTGATAGGTTTACCTGACTCCGCTTATAGCTCCGAAGTGACGGACATCGAACCAATGTTGCACGTGATCAGCAAAACAAGTGACAACGGAGTCTCGTGAACATTTGGCCCGTTTGTAAACAGTTCAGGGTTGCGCTGCTCGTCGCGTTGGTCTTTTGATCGAGACACCTTGTCACAGCATGTAGCGCCAGTCCCTGATCAGCAGAACCGCGATGTTATGTCCGTCGCACAGGACAGGACAAATGCACAAGTGTCACCCGTCGGCCAAATACAGACAAGTTTGTGTCAGATAAGATAACGGCGGACATGAGTTGAACATTGATGATTGCTGGGGAGATACCGATTCAACCTACCACACAGATAGTTACAGTTTTAGTTATTTCAGGCTGTAAATATTGCGATCTCATTGCGCGTCGTGGGCTCGGCACTCTCGGTGGAAATGGATCGCGCGTCTCACATACAGTGATAAAATGGAGCACAAGCGTCGCCAGCTCGAGGCGTCTCAAGCGTGAACAATTGCGGGACGGCGTTTGCAGCCAGCTTGTGAAAAGATTAAAGGCTAATATACGAGCTCGTCACGTCAGCTTTGAACTTGGCATGATATTTAGCCAAAGCGGCACGTTCGGCAGGGGTTTCGTGCTCGAGATGGTCCAGCCGTGAATGCCACTGGTCGAAGGCATTTGATCGGTACTTAATTATAGACTATTCTAATGGATCTCAAATCAATTGCATCTCTAAGACATAATTCGAAGTACGCTCGCCTCGCTCCGTTGGTCATCTTTTGCTCAATCAAGCTCACACGCACTTGTCGCCATTCTCATGAACGGAATTACGGACCAGATATGATTTGCAGGGTATTAATCTAAATGCGCATGATTTCCAAACGCTGAACACAGCATGTCGTGAGAGGTGTCGGGCGTGTACTCGTGTTCCGAATGCTCTGCTGTACCGATAGAAGCACCCCCGTGCGACTTTCAGACAAGATCTCACTTCATTCGTTTGTGCTCCCATTGATACTTATAGAAACCGCTTTCTGGTACTCGGAGAGTGCTCAATATACAGGAGCTGCCGATGCTTGCTGGTCCACACTTGCCTACCTGATCATGGACACACTGAAGCTCTGTTTCAACGCTTGGCTTGCAACGTTCGACTTGTACGCTTATAGCTCTTTGTTCTAGCGACTTATCCAATCAGATCGATACAGACACCAGCCTGTCGATTAAACGTTGCCCACGGGCTAGCGAGGTCGCTTGAGAGGTCGGTATAAGGCACCGTGAATCTTTGCATGCATGTGACGAACTCGTTGAGGCACTTACTTAATTACTCCTCAGCATCGAGCGGGTTATTCAGAATGTGCAATCAGGTAGTCATGATAGTAGTGAGGGTAGCTGTGTTTGTTATCAGCAGTTCTCTTAACATGTCGTGGATGTGACGAGCTTAAAGATCAGTGTCACCGTCTGTGTAGAGCATCAAGTTGAGGGCCGAAGCTTGAGCACATCGATGGCTGCTATAGAGCGAAATTAGTACATCCGCCGCTTGGCATCCGAGCTCGACTTGAGATGTTGTGGTGAGCATGATTGTGTACCGCTTCTCCACCTTTCCCCTACAGCCAGCGGGGAAAGTTGCTCCTATACCTCACGGAACAAGTTGCCGCAGAATTAATTTTGCCACAGCGCATATATTGCGGCAAGTCGACATGGTCAAACCTACTAAGGTAAGTGTTCAGTGTCACTTATTCAGCTCTCATCTGCCTTATTAGTGCCTCATATGCATATTTTTGTTTGCGGTAACTGGCTATGCTGCGTGATGATGGCGGAGTTATGATGACGCGCACCATGCAGCGACCACACTCCAAGTGCGCCCTTCTCTCCTTCATTTACGGTCCAACACTATAATTAAATCAGATATGAGAGCGGCCGCACTCTTCGATAAATGTAAGCGTCAGGGTGGTGTTGCTCAGTTCGTTTATGCCCGATGCTACTAGCTTGGTGTGGGTGTCCACTATTTCTGCACTACACCCTCGTGTCTAATGACCTAGAGTCCAGACGAGAATGAGCCGGTCTCGTGATGCTGGCTTTGGCATATTCCAGCGTTATCCGGACACCCCTAGGGTCTGCATATCAAGACCATCGACCAAACAGATCGTTCAGGTCATGATTGCCTGTGTATCGATCTGCACCACGGTCCGACGTCGTAAATTCACCGATGATCCATGTTTGAAGAACTAGAAGCTCGCATGTCCTGGACTAGGCGATGGAATGTGGTGCCACGCACGATGCGGTCATTAACATTGCACTAATGTCGCTGATTGTTTGAACTCCGCCTGTTCGGAGTTGGGGTCTCAGCTGGCGGAGTTGCAGAGGGCACAGCGGTGTTTCGAACTCCGTTGTGTCCCCGCATCTCTTCCTTCAACCTTTTTGCAGTGCATAGCACTACACCCAAACCTGCTCTCGATACCCGTTGAACACGCTAGATACCTTCTAGCGAGCTCGCCGTCCACTGATCTTGTGGCACCAAGATATGTGGACGGCGAGCTCGAGATGGTATATGTTGAGTCGCTGGTGTAGCGCCTTGCGCCCTGTGTCACATTCGTCGCATCCTTCCGCTGCTCCGATGCACCGTTCCCACTGTGCATGCAATTCGCTTCGCTATGATTGTCTCCTGTGCGCACATTATTCTGTGTTTACTACTACACCTGAGCTTAGATGCACTTCCTGGTGGTGAGTTTACCTTCATTTATGATGTGCTGTGATGCAAACTCTGCATCGCTGCTCAATCAGAAGATTAAGCTTTTCATCTGGCAGACTACTCGAGCTCACGTTCTGTGCCAACCTTGTGGTGAGCTCGAATCCTCGTCTGACGGGGATCTCGAATTGACCAAATACGTACTCAAGCTCTTATTCGGTGAGACCGGGAACTCGAGCTCACAGGCCAATGGTGGTTCTGTGAACTCGAGTTTGCAGACCAGGGGTGGTTTCTCGAACTCGAGTTCACAGACTGATCTTCATTCTGGGAACTCGAGTTCGCAGACCGATGTTGGTTCCGCGAACTCAAGCTCGCGATTCCGTAAACTCGAGTTCGCGAACTGATCGTCATTCTGCGAACTCGAGTTCGTAAACTCTCCATAACTGGCGTGAATTTAATACATCTGATTTTATTTTCGCATTTTGTGAACAAGTTCCCTTTGAGTTCTTTGACCACAGTTCACGGAATCCAGTATAAAATTATTGTTGTCTTTTATCCAGAAGTTTTGCTCGGTGCTTGAAAATTTCAAGAACACACCGTTCCACCATCGTATCAGCATCATATCAGATTTAGGGAACTGAGCCACCACAGGATTCTGTGAATTGGTTCCCAAAATCCGGTCGCGCTGGTTTCGCGGGAGTGCTGTGGCTTCCTTGGTAAGGGCGTCGGCGGTTTCATTCCTTTTGATGTTGTGGTGGCTAGGGCACCATGCTATCTCAAGGGAGTGACTGTCGGACTTGTCCAAGAATGCGCATGCTCGCGTGTGGAAGTTGTGTGCGAGGAGTTGGCCATCGCGGGGCCGCGGGTCTGTAATCACATTGGTCGCGGCGAGGTTGTCCGAGAACAGGATGATGTTGGTAATCTGTGGGTGTCCGTCAGCGCAGGTCATTGCTGCGCGTAGTGCTAGGGCCAGTGCCGTGAGTTCTGCGTTGTAGACCTCTGCGTGTCTTCCCAAACCCGCTTTGATAGCTTTGACTTGCGTGCCGTTGTGCGGGAGAACGCATGCCGCGCCGGTGCGTGCCTTCTTCTCCACTTCGAGGCTTGAGCCGTCCGCATAAGCGATTAGTACGTGCGGGTGCTGTAGGGATCCCAGACGGTTTACGTGTGCTTTGGCGGCCTCGTCCTTGCGTGACGAGGTGCCTTTGCCTGTCACGGTGTATCTGCCTGGGTAGTCAGCTTTGGTGCAGCGCCACGGTGGAACGAGATGAGCAGCGATGCGTTCTCCGTTTGGATCCCCATGCGAGGCGGCTTGAGTGAGGGGTGTTGGTTTGCAGTTTGCGCGCATGGCGGGTGACTCGGGGCCGCGTCCGTTGCGCCACGCGCCCGGCAGGCGTTCCATTACTGGGTTGCGGAGGTCGAGTTTGCTGAGCCGTACTCCTGCGTCCCTTACTGTCTTGTCTTGCGCGAGGCGGAGTGGCGGGATTGAGGCTTTGTGCTCTAGAGCGTGCGTGGGTGTGGTGCGAAAGGCAACGCAAATGATTATCAGTGCTCGCCTTTGTACCTTTCCGAAGACCTTGGCGTGTAACCTTTTGCCCGTGAGTCTTCCCTTTTCGACTTTGCTTGGCCACCAGACTGGTGCTGCGTATGAGAGGGTTGGAATGACGCACGCCTTGAAGAAACGACATGGTGGTCGAAGCAGAGAGCGGAGTCGAGGTGAACGCAGAGCCATCAAACGGAGTCGGAGGGCTGTAGGAGCGTGAGCGTGTTGACTGCTTCGCGCAGACTTACCGGGGACGTCGCGTGTCAGTCGACAACAAAAGTCAGATTTGATGTTGAAGCCATATTGGCCGTCCGCAAACGCACGTCGAACGCGCGCACAGCATACTCGGGGCGCGCATCCTTTTCTGCACCAGCGTCAATCCGGCCCTTGCTCGAACATCTGCGCTACTCTCATCAGTCATGACCAAACGCAGCAGGTGGAAAGCAAAGACTCACATCGACGAGCCTACGAACTTGAAAGATGTGGGGTAGGACTGGACGAGCCGGGGGCGAGAGGTGGTAGGTAGGAGCAGCGACGGAAGAGTGACAGAAGAGCTGTGGGCGACTGAGCGGGACCGCAGGCGATGAGCACCGGCAAGAACGACCGTGACGCCACCAGATTGGACGAGAACGCACCCGCACTTCAGACTGGCTTATGATCGGCCAGAGGGTGTTTGGAAGGCGGGAGTTTGGCGCGCTCACGCCGCCTGGTCTGTTCGAGGTTTGCGAGCGAGTGATGGCAATAGGCCCATCACTCGCGCACCCTCACCCGCAGCTCTCGTGCTGCCAGTTCTGTGTTGACGCCGTGCCTGGCTGCATTAAGCCCGCCAGGTTCGACGTTCGCAAGTGACACACACGCACACACACACACACCGATCTCCGCGGTTCGCGTGCCGTCGGATCTGGAGACTAGCAGGTTACACGGCAGCACTAGGCTTGCCGTGTTACACGCGTTGGCGCCCGGTGGCGAGCGGTGCCGATGGCGAGGCGTGATGCGCCATGGTCCGAGCTTGTCGACTTCCACTGCTATCGGGAGCGCCACTGCCTCCCACGCCTTTGCGCGGCTTGTGCAGTGTGACGAGACAAGCTTGAAGCGACAATAAATCACACGAGTGCAGAAGAAAGAAGAGAAACTGCGAGAAACCACGCGTCGACGCGGACGCGTGCAAAGGCGGGAGGGCAGACGAAGCGGATTCGGGTTTGCCCCGCACCAGGTCCAAGACCTCGTTCTGCGCTCGTTCCGCTCGCTTAGACCGTACTGTTCGGCGACAATCACAGCTAAATAAAAGACCCAAATTGAGAGCGAGAGGTATTGGTCAGATCAGGATGCGTGCGCATGCTACACCAAAGACAAAACGGGGAGTGGTGACGGCACACTCCTGACAAAAACCCATGTCAGTGATTACAGTTGCGCATTATTTGTGGCGCACGCGCGCGGCAGCGTGTGCGATTGAGCGAGGGGTTTCAGGGAGGGCTGGAGAAGAGTAGCCGATTGATCCGAACTTGCAAGATTCGCCAATCTCGCGCCCAATGCGGTCTAAGCGCTGTCGCGCACACGTCGCGCCTCTTGCTCTTCTACTTCGCAGATGTAGACGCCTGGGTACGCCGAATCTGAAGCCGTCATCCACCGTCTACGCGATGCCATACGCAGATGTTGACCGTTCACCGGGAATTGAGGCCTTGTGCCGTCTGCATACCTGCCACGTAACAGGGGTTGAAGCAGCCGCCTCCCAGAGGCATCTGCCCCCTTTCACTTTGTACACCCGCTTTTGTGCACGCTGCTTGGCACGCAATATGGCTTTGGCGCATTCATCGCAGAGGCGGCTACACTCTGAACCCGATTCGCGTGTCGTTATGAGGTGATTGCTGCTGAACGGTCGTGCTCCCTTTTCTCGCGTGCTCTCCTTTCGCCACGCCGACACGTGCTCCCGTTTGTTCGCGTCAGAGACGTTCCTGACATTTCTAACTTACTTGCCCACCCCGTTTTCTCGATCAGTGGGCATCAAATTAGCCTTTGTGGCTAGGTTTCTGGTGCATGGTGGCCAGCGTCAGTGCTTGTACCATCGGGGCACAAGTGCGTTCGTACAATTGCAACACTGGCGTGCGATTTAACGTACACGTTGAGCTCTGTGCAGGTCGTGAGTTTGTTACGTGGTGTCGGACCGGCCATCTGTGCGTCTTCACTTTCTTACCATATCTCATTATATTGTCCTCTCATCCCACTCCAATGCACTCGTCTCGACGTGTTGGTGTGCACAAGTCACAAGTGCACAGTGGTGACGACGCGTAGGAGCCATCTCCTTAAGTTGGCGGCATATACTATACACTGGCGCCCAGTAACTAGTAACCACGCGCCAAAGTCCCAGTCCTATCAACCACCTTGGCCTAGCTCGCAAAAACCGCAAGAATCGTCACGGCCGAGAGCTCCTTTGCTCCGCAGAAACCGAACATTGCCATGGACGACTTACAGCCTGGATACCGATCTCGCAAGAGTTTGAACTCGCCACATCTACTCTGCTCGCCATATAACCTATGATCATTTGGTCTCTTGGACGAAGCGATGAGACTGAGTGCAAGACGTGGGAACGAGCCGTTCGAATTACAACCAACCAACGCGATGTCGTCAAAAGCAAAATCAGCGAAGGCGGGCGATCACTGACGTCGGTCTTGCGACGATTGGATGACCTACACGCGTGAGTGTAGCTTTTCGGAGCAGGCAGGGTTATAGTGTGTTACCGACACCGCGCAGTGCCTTTTGCCTCTACTATAGTCCGCTCAGTCAGGCACAAAGTGCCGCCCATTTATATTTCAAACATTCCAGTTCCGTCCATAGCCATGCAGCAATTCACATCTCAATCATTATAAGGTGACCTTAGTTTCAGGCTTGAGTGGTTCTAACGGATGCGCATTGTATATTGCACCGACGCGTTTTTGTTCGCACGATTACACTTGCAAATCGCTCTCAATCAGCGCTTTCAGTCCGCAGGCGCTTACCAGTATACATTAAAAAATCCCACCCTGGTGTTTAGGAATCGACCTCGTCTCTTCTTTTTTTCCACAGCCAGTGAGGAGAACTCGCCTAATATCTGCTCGAGTGATTCTTCCTGTCTCCGTGTCGCCTATGCAAAGTGAGCGGCTCGTCAAACGTACACGCAGCTACCCTCACCAGATCTGCTCCTAGCCGTTGAAGGCTCCTTAGCTCGTGTGGTACGTGTATCAGGGTCTTTTGCTCGAGATCCGGTCTTCTATCATCCTCTGCAGTGACTCTCGCAATCTGGTGCGGTGGGTATTCTTCTGTATTTGCGATTGCGCCGTCCTGAGCCAGAGGAGTCGCCTGCGTGGTGTGGTCATCTCTCTCGGACGGCACAGAGGTCATATCGTAATCGGGATCGCTGTCGCTCTCGCTCTCGTCTCCAAAAAGGCCATTGGTTGGAGTTCGCCAGAGATACGGCTCGGAGACATTCTCGCTGGCCAAATACTGTGAGGAGTCGTCCGCATTTGACGGGGCTGCCGGGTGCGGTGAACTAGGGATGCCAAACATGACTTTAATCATCAATGATCAGCCCTCCTGCATCTACTGACCAGCAATGAGTGCTCACCGAAACTCGTCGATTCCGGTGTCAAGTGTCGGATCAGGACAGGGTCTTCTTCATCGTTAAAACCAAGAGAATCCTGCGGCTGCGTACTGTCTGGCAGAATATCCTCCACTGCCGGGGTAGTCATATATTCATCGTCGGCAAATAGATCGTTGTCGTCAGTCTCTCGGGACTGTACTACCAGATCGAGAGGCTGTCCGAGCGTCAGAGCATGCTGCGGTGGGATCAACGTGTGCGACGGTCTAGTTTGTGAAGCGGTGGCCGTCGCTGAGGACGGCTGGCGTTGACTCATGGTAGCTTCCGAATGGTCGCTCGGCTCCTGGAGTGAAGATCCGTCCGGCGGTGTCTCGAGATGTATGTCGCCAAGTGCCGAATTGAATGCTCCTTTAATCCGCTCCTCGTCCGCCTCATTGTCTGCGACACGGTCGCAAGACACCGGGGATTCCACGTGCGAGGCAGGCAGGGCTGCAGCACCACCTAACTGCACTGTCCGATTGTGTGTTTCGCTCGTCTCGGGCAAAGCGCCCAGTACCCCTTGCTCCAGGCGTTGCCGGTCACGAGAAGCGATCTTTTCCACTCCGGCTGCCATCAAAGTTTCAGTGGCCAACCTGCATGGTACAGTATTCAATAGTTATCGCACTGTATGCTTGCGATCCGACTCACACGGTCCGATCATGAATTTTGGAACAATGAGCAATCCAATTCTTGAGGCGAAATTGGCCCGCACCCAGTCGAATCCAGCGAATGCAACGGCCGCAATAAACACGAAATCCGTAGTAATCAATCCTTCTGCCGGCCAGAACGCATGTGAGCATGGCCATCGAGAGAGCGTTGAGATGTGAAATATCTTGCCTACCTAGCATGCGAATCACACTCCAGAATAGCAATTTGCTCGTCCGGCGTCAGGTTCGGGCCGCTTTTCGATGACTGTAGCTGGTTTGGTAGGTTCTTGGGCTTCCTGCGCGGTCGGGCCAGCTCATCGTCGGACGAGCTTTCCTGCTCTTGTTTGGTTTTCTTGCGCGGCCGAGGTTCTTCTTCATCTGTGGATTCTTGGTAGGGGCGCATCAGCGGCTTTTTTGGCATTTTTTGGCCGGATGCTGTATGGTGGCCGTGTTGAGCTACTGATCTACTCCGGGTGACGGGACCTTGATACTGATAAGCACACGGTCAGTCACCATCTGAGCATTACTAAAATGAATGCATACAGAAACTGGGGTGGAAATGGGGGTTAAATCTGTCATTGGAATCTGCGGGCGTTGTGTCGTATGATTCAGCGCGAGGTTCGCCCGGTCTGCCTGTTCGCAAGGGGTGTGGACAATATCCCTTTGTTTCTTGGCCCGCAGTCTCTTTTTAAGGCCTGGAATCTGCTACAAGATTTGAAGGCGCCCTTGGGCGTTCTACACGGAGAGGTACTAGTCGGGACTTGTACCGACTTGTACAACGCCCAAAGTACATGTATTCAGATTCAAGTCTCAACTGGCCCAAGTACATGTGTATTCAGTATCATGTCTCTAGTACCTCAAGTACATGCGTATCCAGATTCAAGTTCCTTCGAACACAAGACTTGTATCCGTTGTGCATTATGTACTCTTGCTTGCAAGCAACGACTCGTGAGTGTGTCGTGCCGGCATGTGCGTATTTATATACAAGACACTGTGATCGCTTCGTTAGCAACCTTGTCTTCCTCCGCCGGTGTCGAGATACAAACATGACGAAAAATACAGGATGGGACGGCAACAGCGGCGACAATCGCAACGGAGACGAGTTCTCGCGGGCCCAGCATATATTAAAACTCGAAGTTGCAATAGACGCGACAGAGCGACAGCTTCAGGCTGCTGAGGCAGAGCTGGCGAGATCGAAATCCCTGGCAGCAACACTTCGATACCAGGTTCTGGACGCTCGCCTATCTCACGCTGAGCAGAGCCTCCAAACCCGCGCACAAAAACGATGTGCGCCGATGCCCAGTTTCAGTGAAGGACAGGGAAAGGAAAGCTTTCGTCTTGTAATAAGTGATGTTCTTGAGAAGGTGAAGGTGAGTGCGGTGCCGTAAGAGCGCAGCGTTCGCGCGGTCACATTTTAAGCCATTTTCAGCACCTACCGCAGATGCGCGCACGGATTGAAACAGCCTCTCAAGTCACAACAAGGCTAGAGCAGGAGACAGCGTCCTTTTCAAAGATCGCAAAGGTAAGAAGCACCGCACGTTGAGTGCGTGGTTATGATTATTGATGCTACCGGCATCCATCGAGGCTTGCGTCGAGTTGTCAAAAGCTGTGATATGTTCGGTGTGCTTGGCTGCGCCAGCGAAGACAATGTGAGTGCGACAACTTGAGAGCTTTGGTGGGAGTTGATGAATTTTTTTTAGCACTCATCCTTGTGGTAATTTTCGTCCTCTACCTCCAAAAGCGAGCTAACGGTGACGATCGTTTAGGACACTCTGCGTGCGCCGACTGCCTCAGAATCATCAGATTTCAAGATATAATGAATCCCTGTTCCTATTGTCGCTGTGACGGGTTATTGCTTTTTGAAGACCCCCTCGACGTCGAAGCAATTCAGCGGATGTGGCGGTCACTTCCCGATGAACAGGTTCTTACCCAGCTCGAAATTTTCTTCTGTTAAAAGCTGCTTCAGTTGGCCGCATGTATATAAAGTCCATTACATGAACACCGAATATCTATGTCGTTCAAATCAACCGGACGGCGAAGTCCGGCCGCGCTGAATCTTGTCACGGCCTGACTGAACCACATCGCAGTTTCGCTAAGGTTCGAGAACCAGATGATACAAGACGGCTCGGCGAACTTACTCAAGCTTGACCGGACCTGGTTGATGAGTGATGCCGAATTGTGTCATCGTCGCCTAATGAGTGCTTGATGACCGCACCGAGTCTTGTCTTGCTCGCATTAAGCCGGGTCACAAATGAGGTGTGAACATTTGATCTCTTCTCAACGGAACACAATATTGAATCACCGTATTTGTTTCCCGCTTATCGCCGTTTGGTGGTGGGGACCGGTGAGGGGAAACCTCTGTACCGGTTGTAAATCCATCCTCCTCCTCATCCTCCTCCTCCTCCTCTTTGGCCTCCTCCACCTCATTGCTCTTGGAGATGCACCCTTGCAGCGACATAGCGCCCTGATTAGTCGAACCCTTAAATTTTCATATTCAAATTTCTATTAGTCTGCTTGTGAGAATCTTTGCTGTGGCCCTGCAACCAATCCGTACGATGACGAACCACCGGTCTTACTGAAGGCACCAGTACAACGGGCACCACATAACTCGTACCAGGTGACTTGATCGTGCACCATGTTGTGCAACATACATTTGAACAGAACAAGTTTACCATCAGCCAAGTGCGACTTGTACAACATTGTCTTGTATCCATCACTTGGTTAGGCGAGATTTGATCGCTGCACCCGGATTGCTCTCCACTGCGAGCCTATAAAAAGGGCTGGTCCGGTGCTCTGCTTTTCCAGAAATTTCCGTGATGACTACTGTTTCACCTACAAGCTTCCCCTCCAGCCTTCCCCTCGTGCGGACCCAGATCTGGTCTGGCCTCCACCTCAACCAAGTAACGGCCATGGCCTTCAACGCGGACGGCCACTTTCTGGCAACAGGCGATCTGAACGGCGTGATATATATATATGATGTTACCAAGGATACAGCTGTCACGTGCCTTCATTTTGACTCCGCGGTTGCAGTTACAGCCCTGCTTTGGGTCGGTGGGTCACACCTGTGGGTCGCCGCTTCAGACGGAAGCGTTACAATGTGGGAGTTCAGGAATAAAATTGTAAGCGTGGCTGGTCTTGTACTGATTCGGACGTGGATGTGACGTCCTTCTCAGCTGCACCTCACGGCTGCCATTCCCGTCTATCTCCCTGCGCCACCCCGGCTTCTTGCCGCCGCGATGGACACCGAGCCTAACTACATCATTGTTGCCTATCGAGCTACAGCCGAGATCTGGGAGCGCGCTAATTCCCGCGAAGGTGAGTCTTTCTTATAGCGACGAGGTCACGTGCTCAGGTTTCAGCAGGCTGCGCAGCTGTTTGGCGAGGGCTTGGACAGCTCATATCTGATACTGTCAACGACCGTGTGATCGCTTGTTGGCCATTAAGCTCGACCTCTGCCGTCATTGCCTTCCACATTCAGGGCATTCGGTGCGTTCGTCGCTTTGTATACGATCTGTGCCAACAGCCTTTGACAGGATTTGGAACTTCCGCGAGGATGTCCAAAATACACTCACAAATTGGCCTCCAGCTACAACTATTCATGCCGCGCACATTGTTGTCACGCGGTCAACGGAAGCCAGCGAAGAGGACGGCGTGTTCGGTCAGATCATTGTAGTCTCGTCAACGGCAGTGATCCACTTCGTGTTATCTCTCCTTCCAGTTCCCCATGTCCAGCGTCTCCAGAACTTCCCACTTATCCCAGACATGCTCTCTTTGTCATCATGCGCGATGTGGGGAGCATCGCCGGTCTTAATCACGCCGTCCGCAGACGGTCTGGTGGCAATCGATCTCACCTATCACCGCTTTCAACTGGTAACGGGTTCCCTTCAAGAGCGCACTACGCAGCTGATACATCCACGTGGTCAGTGGTTCGAACGAAATAATGTTGATACTGACGATAATCTTGTAGATGCTATTCAACATTCAAGGCTGGCCAGTTTCTCTGGGAAGTTCGGAAGGCACGTCGCATCTGCATTCCGCAGTGATAAAGGCTGGAGCGTCCGCCTATGGTCAGCTACTGGAACGAACCCAAGTAAGTACTCAAAGCTCATCTCTCGTCCCACGATCATTCGTACTCGCTCGTATTTGTACTAATGGATCCCGTCCATTTTTTTGTCTCAAGGTAGTCCACATAGAAATCAAGATCGCAAAATAACACTTGTGCGAAGTTATGAACAAGTTCCAAGGTTGTTTTTGCGACGCAGATCAAAGATAGAAAGCAGCCAGAGACACTTGATGATCACTGTGTATATGGTAAGGTGAATCAGTAACAAACCTCAACGAGTCTTACAAAAATTCTCAGGTTAGCTTTATTGCTGTAGCCGTGATCCTTGTGGTCATCGCTTGGCGGAATCGAAACGCTGCGGCACTGCAGGTTTTCAAGGCGGTCATTGGTTCCTGGAATTTGTATCGTCCTCATAGTTGAACACAGTGTACAATCTTGCGTCGGGATAGAACTGGCTCCGTAGAATCCGATTCCAGTCGCATGCACTTGTACAGAATAATACCACAGTGCATCTCCTACATACTACGGCGATACCATGCAACACCAGACCGCTATCATCGAATTCGCGCAGATGATATCGCCACAGAAGCCTGCTACTCTGTTGACCCCCTTGTCCAGAGCCCAAGCGACGCCGATGTGGTTGCACCCGCCCACGATGTCCAGGTTGAGCTGCCTGTTCCTCTACTTCATGGACAGCATTTTTGAGAGCCGGAAGTTCAAGATCCGAGTCTTCCGTGTTCTCTCGTCGTGCGAAATCTTCTTTAGTGTCTAGCACGACGAAGTCTCGCGGTTGAGCCAATTCACGATCTTCGAACAGACCAACCAGGGGCGTGGGTTCCCCCGACAGAGTAAATGTTGTAGATTTCAACACCTGTGATGACTACGGGTCGGTTAAGCAGGAGCTCCAGTGGTCTTTACGGGTTGCGGTGCATCATAGATGCCGGTGATGGTCAGAATCGCGTTACACTGTCACTCCGAATCGCTTCGCTTTGGTCACCATCTTGTAGAATACAGTGTAGTAGCAACGATGACTAAGGACGAGAAGTTCTTCGTCTCGCGCAAGTTTTGCGCCGCCAGTTCCTCGTGTAGCGGAACTCTGCGGTGACGGCTTCCGAGCCAACTTCGGACCAGATGTGGACGGCGTGGGTCGTTTCTTGTACCACTCCAAGTCAATGTCGATTTCCGTTATCGTATCGATCAAAGTACTCAGGGCCGCTGGCCCGTGCGCGAAGTTGTTAGCGCGTTCAAGTGGGCGGCACTGCTGCAATCTGCGCATTCTTGCGCTGGAGATTCAAACCCAATATCAAGTCTACAACCCATGGCCTGAGCCCTAACGAATAAGGCCTCACCACCAACTTCCGAAGCAGCCCAGCCGAAGAAATGGATACGAAGTTCAGGGTACAGCCAAAGCGGTGGGTCGGTGTGCCTGTGGAGCACAAGTTGAAGGTCGTGGCATGTGACAAAGGTACGTAGAGCTTCAGGGTCGGAGTTGCAATGTGGAGTGTCCGTGGGAGGAGTGGTGCGGGTCTCACATGAGGTCTCACCGGGGGCAAGATTTAACTGGTCTGCGCGCAGACGACCTCAACTGGTCTACACATTTACTTCCGATTCCGTGCACGTCATGTGTGGCCGGAGCTGGCAAACTGAAGATTGAGTGCGAATAGGAACCATGGATTTATTAGTGTGATTGAATATACTTTCCAGCAACTCACGGAGCAAGAAAATGTCGGGTTTATCGTCAGACGGAGCGGGACAAGCACGCACACAGCTGCTCGGAAGCGACTCGGAAGCTTCTGGGCCGCTCCGGCCGGCTCCACAGCAGACCAGTTTAGGTCGTCTGCGGGCAGACCAGTTAAATCTTGTCCCCGGTGTCTGGGAATAGGGGCGGCGGATGCAGAGCGGAACCGCGTTCGCTCTCCTTTGCAACGATGCCGCGCATTTGTTCAAGACATCCTTCTGCGTGGCTGGCGCGCGAAGTTGGCTCGCGATAGGCAATGCAGAATGGAACAACGATTCTGGGCGACACGTTCGACGGGTCTCGCAACACGCTCGCAATCGGGTCGCGCACGCAAAGGAGGCCCTCGAGCGGCATGGCGCACGCAAAGGGGAGTTACACAGAGACGCTACGGTAATGTGTTTGTTGATTGGCGCATTCTATACCGGCAGAGGACGGGCAGATTGAAGAGTTCAACATGTTAGCCTGCCAGCGCGTCCGCACTATATGTGTCCTACACCCTCAAGGCAAGGGAGTCTGTAGGCCCACAGTAGCGCGCCAACAGCAGGCAGAACTGGTTCCACGTGTTTCGTTCACAAGCATCGGCAGCCGGTCCCTGCAACCCAATTTCCCTCCATTGAACGCTTCTCATGCTCGTCTACATCTGTTTCGTGCTCGCGCTGTCGCGTTGTACCGCACATCGGCTTGGCATATATTCCTTCATTTCGATATAGCCCGAACCCAGGCTCGCTTGCCGTGCCTTCTGATATGCATCTCCGTCCCGCCCTTTTTATTTGCCGAGGACCGTTGTTTCCTTGCTTAACTGCGAGTACTCTGCTGAGGTGACCAGTGCTAGCTCGGGCTTCAACCCTAGCGCACTGCTATCTAGAATGGCCGTCGTGCTGGATATGATGTCGTTCTCTATTAATCTGCCGTCATGGCGTGCTCTATCAACGACAACTGAATCTCCATCGCAACCTCTACGATCCCAACACTTGATGTGCAATAGCAGCAAGTCTCACCTCCACCATTATGACTCGTCGTTCGTCGTGTCTTTCGTTTCTCCTGACCTGCAGACCGTGCTCACCCAGACCTGATTTCGCGTTCTCTTTCTGCTATCAACCGTCTAGACGCTCATACTGTAACGGTCGATTTATCTATTTTGCGCCTGCATATTCTCCTGCCTGTCACCGTCCTCCTTTCTCGTCTCATTGTTGTCCCTTTTTTTGGTCCGCTTTCTCTTCCTGCTCACTTTACTTCTCGTTGTTTCTTTCTCGCTTCTTTTCCTGGCTCTCGATCTTGGTCTCCTTTGATCCGTCACCGTTAAACGAAGGTACTTGGTATGTACTTGAGGCTGAAGTGGCCGCTATGAATGTATTTGCGCCCTCTTATCGTCCAAGTGGTGCTATCCGAACTTGCTTGTTTCGCACCGGGCTAGACACTGTCTGGACGGCTGCGGTCTCGTATCCTTTCTCACTCATGCTCGGATGCGAGCTGCCCATCAAGGCTCAGATCCCTCGTTTTTTGCGCGATGTCAAGTGCATGTTCCCGAGCAAATCTCGTCGCGCTTGGGTTTCTTACTGTTTGCGTGTTCGCGATCGAGCTCGCCTCTGCCTTTTCGCAGTTTTGTGTGCTGCCACGCGGGTGCTTGTCATGCACCTGGGTTAAAGCAGTCGCCACGCAGACGGCCGCGCCCCTTCATTTTGCTCGCGCGCCGTCACGCACCTGAGGTTGACGTGTTCGCCGTGTAGGCAGCCACGTCTCATCAGCTTGTCTGTATGCCGTCACATGCTGGTGTTTGGCACCCACCTAAGATTGGACTAGTCGCTGTGTAGGTAGCTGCGATGGGCCGGTACCACGCACCCGGGGGTGAAGTAGTCTTCAGGTATGCGGCTGCACGCCACCAGCCTTTCAGCTCGTTCGCGCGCTGTCATATGCCAGTGGTTGTCTCGCAACCGGCATTGAAGCGCGCACTGACCGAGCATCTGCGCTTCTCACAACACCTACGTGTTGTCACGTGCTGGTGCTCGTCGCGCACCTGGGGTTGGAATAGTATGCGTAGGCAGCTACGCCCCTTCAGCCTAGTCGCGCGCTGACAGGCGCTGGAGCTTGACATGCACCCAGACTTGAAACAGTCGCTGCCCGAACGACTGCGCCTTGCGCAACTTCTACGCACTGTTGCACGCCGGTCTTTTTTTACATACCTGGGACGGCAGTAGTCGCCATGTTGGTGGCTACACCCATTCAGCTCGCTCACGCCCTGCCATAAACAGGTGCTCGTTGCGCACTTGGATTGGATGGTCTCCATGTAGGCGGCTGCGCCCTCTTCAGCGTGCTCACGCGCTGTCATGCGCAGGTGCTGGACATGCACAGGGAGTGAAAGTGGTCCTCACAGGCGTGCGCCTGTTCGGCACATCTAAGTGTCGTAACGCGCAGATGCTTGTCATATGTTACCCGAGCGTGCGCTACCATGTACAAGCACAGGCCTTTTACCAGGTTTTGCGACACTCGCACTGTCAACACGCCGGCATACGCGCAAACTGTCACATCCCCATCACACCCGTTCAGCTGAACACCTGCTTGACAGGCTGCATAGCCTGACATGGCGATCACAGGGGCGTATCTACTCCAACTCTGATTCTCCAAGTTGCCGCTTTGTTCCCGAGCTGCCCCCTCAGATCCGCCTTGTGTGATCCTGAGCAGGCGTTTACAACATCGGCGCTTCTTAGGCCGCAAAGCTAGTCGGAATATGAACAACGCGGAACTGCCGGGAGAAAGGAAAGTGCATGACTCGTTCCACAGCGCGAGTAAAGCGTGAATGTCATTACAGCACGGTGGAAACCAAACCAACAAGTAAGACGCGTACATGGGAACTGTTTTATGGTCAATTTTATCGATGGGGAAGGGGGGTTTCGGAGTATACGAGAAAGTAACGGGGTAGAGCTTGCCTCAGGGATATGGGTTGAGAAAACACCAGTAAGATCGGTACCAAGAAATGACATTGCCAGGGGTGTTACTGAGTCAATTACGATCACTACACCATCAAGCCTTCGTTTTGCGCGACCGTACGGATACTGATGGCACGTAAGTACTGAATCACTGCAATGGTGAGAGACTTACTCCTGCAAAGCCGCCGGTAGGTCAATCTCGCGTGTGTAGTACCTGTGATAGGGGCCAAACAACGTTTGCTGAGTACTGTTGTAGAATTCGCGGTTCAACTTTGCACACGGAGGACGAGCTGTTTCTCGGACCGGCGCTGTACTCGGTACTGGCCGCCTGGTTCGCGACGTTCGACCAAGAAACTTTGTTCGTTTCTCCACTATGTCGGCCAGGCGATCGAGAAGTCGAAGGAATTCAATAAAATCCGCCGACCGCCACGATTTGCTGATCATGTAATAGACGGGCTGATGAGCTGTTCCCGGCGGATGGTCCTCGTCGCTTGCGAGATCGTCTGAACTCATTGAGGACGGCCCGACATGGTTCAAGATCCCAATCCACGTCGGCCGCGAATAGTAGGCTGCGGTTGATCCTCTGCGATCCATAGTCTATGTCATTCAGTATGCGGCAAACGCACTGATCGTGAAAGTAATCTCACCAGACGACGGCGATGGTTTGCAGCATTCGCCTGCTGAACAATTTTGCGTCGCAACTCCGCCTCTTCTTGTTGTTCAGTGGTCACCAATGAGTTTTCATACTGCTGTGCATTCCAAACAGCCGACAAATGGCGAACGTGGACGCGGACCTGTCGAGCGACTCCCAGAGTCAGCCCTGGATCGTCCATGTCAAACAGGTCGGAATAGCGCTCGTCTTGGATCAAGTTATCTGCGACAAGAAGAGACGCGGCGCGGTTGAAACGATGAGATGGTGGCTTGTGCCAAGCAAAGGTCAGTCGCAAGAGCAGCGGCTCATCGTTTTCAGGGTCGGATGGCGGCGCGCGCAATGCGCCGTAGATCACGGAGTTACGCGGCCCTTTTTCGCGTGTATGGCCGGCATATTCGGCAACAAATGATCGAATAGCAGCCTGAAAATCGTTGAGTTCTTGCCGTGTGCGTGTAGTCAGTAGCTCAGTCAACTTACCATGACTGCCAAGTCCGATCCCGAGTGACGACCCCTTGTGACCTCGTCCGTGCGAGGCGAATCATCGACATCGAGACGGATACGACGGACACGTTCGAGAAGAGCATCGATATCGCCATTCTGATTTAGTCAGAGAAGGAGAAAGCGAATGAGCGGTTCAGTAATCGGACTTCATACTGGGGTTGGAGGAGGGGGATGAACGAACCTCTCGCTCGCTCCTGTCCCCTTCATCTGCACTGTCTCTCTCACCCAGAGAGATCTCGGTTGCGCGTGGGCGGGATATACGCCCGCCACGTCCACTAAGATTTGGGTTACGGGGTCGAGCCAACAGAGGTGCCGCATCCGCCTCCATTCGATCGCGACGTTCGCGCTGCTAAGATCGACTCAGTGACGGTACCGTATTTGGACTAAGATCAAGCTTACCCCAGCCTCAAGTCGCATGTCGTTAATGTTCACACCGTCGCGAGTGTAGCGCGGTGGCAGCGCACGAGGTGGGCGGATCGGGATCATGGTGGACAGTGCTGAGTTGTAGGCTTCGACTGTTGCTTGGATTCTTTATATATAGTTGCCCCCCGGCCCCTCCCATGTCCCTTACAACGGAGCGTTGTACTTGTGCAATTTTAGTAGACAAATAGACTTAGTAGGACTTGTGGACTTGTGCAAGTTCGGTACACAAGTCGATTTGATATAACACGTGGACTTGTACAAGTCATGTTTCACTTGTGCAAGCTGTACAAGCGCAGTAGACAAGTTAACTTGACAGAACAAGTGGTGCTGGAAGTTGGTCATTATGAGCCGTGACTAGAGATGTGGTTCGTGCCTAATTTATACAGTTTCCTTTAATCAAACTTGTGGGTGGACCGTTAATTATAACCTGCGTGATGGCGATGCATGGCAATGACAAGTCCATTCTGAGTCGCACAGCTAATGCATGTCGCTAAAATATATCTCATTACTATCTTCAAACTATAAACGAAATTTATCACTCGACATCCTATCAGATAACTCAGATTCTCTCTACGGCCTCCGCACTGGTCCTCCTGTCAGGAAATTGCCGACAACGATCAATCCGAATAATGCGCCTGCAGCTTCTATTTGATGCACTCCGGTGGAGCATCCGTTGATGGTCAATACCAGGGCGGTACCAAGTAGAACGAAAGCCACCATTGACGCTGATGCTCGGCGGCAGGCCGTCGCCGCTTGAAGGACGGACCAATCCGTTCCACAGGCAAAAATGTGGAATCCTGCACCAACAAGAACGGCTGCTGACAGTGCATAGAATAGGACCTCCTGAGCTGCCCAATCCAGTTGCTTTCGTAATTTGGGGTGCCAGTCCTGCTCGATTCTGTTTGCCGCCAGAGTCCGCTTGTCATCATATTTCTCCACGGCGCTATGAAGTCGGCCAACGGCCCAAAAACTCGAGGCATAGCGAAGTGCGACGTCTTGCTCATATGGTTGTGTATACTGAAATCTTCTGGCTATTACAATATTTATGAGTGCATATTACCGACAAGTAAGCTCATTCCTTACATTGTGCGCGCGTGCGAGCTAATGGCACTGCAAGACGGCGCTCGCCAGCGGACTGCGTCGTTTGCGTCCGAGACTCGACAGCAGCGAAATTTTCGCGTGGTGAAGAAACTTGCGACATTTCGGAGTTATGGCTTTGACTGCTGCCTTGGTTGCTTCAATTTATATCGGCCCATAACCAAGGCTGCGGATAATGCCGTTGTACATGCTGTACATGTTCATAACGTGATGTACACACACACGTAGAACATACTTGCCTTTAAATGATCAGCACCAAGATACACTTTGATCAAAATGTTTTGTTTCATTCAAAGGGCCACACCTGGAAAACGACAAGGCTTGTGATCGGTCAAGTTCGCGACGGCTAACGAGAAAGCTGCTGAAGCCAGGGCATGGAATGAAGTGGGACGCACTAAGAGAAGCGAGATGGTGCGCTGAGCGAGACAGAGAAGAAAGGCGTGACTCTGGGCGAGACACGAGATGAGACACCGGCAGGCACGAGACGAGGTGGGGCAGAGCGCGATAAAGGCAGTAATGTGGTGCGCGAGGGAACACCGAGGGAGCGCGAGACCGTTGCGAGACATACGATGATCTAACAAAGGGGTAATCTTGGTCGCAAAGATGATGACGAGTGGAATAGTTGAAGCTATCGATCGATCGCGGAGGTGATGCGGTATCGACATCGGTATTGGTCTCGGGCCAGGTCGAAGTACTGGTACTCAGTCTCAGTCGCTCGGTGCATTAAAATTGACGCAGGAGCTCCCTGTGTCTTCTCACACTTCAAGGCTCGTTCGTGTTAGTTGGTGCGCTAAGCTTTCCCCTCGACTCCAGCCACCATGCGCGGCTTCGGTACTATCCGCAATCTGCGATTGTGCCCTGTGCCCTGTAGTAAAATAGTCGCGATTGCGAGCTGTGTCTGATTACCAGGTAGAATAATTTGAGCTTAGCTTCACTGTGGTCGTGTTGATGTGTGTGTATCTGTCCAACCTAGTCGTTTGCACTGCTAACGCCAACAGCGGGGCAAAGCGTCACCCTGTCGCTGAGTCCGTCACTGATCTGCCGTGCTGCTCGATTCTTACCACTTAATTCGTGCGTATATTTTGCTATGTCGTAGTGATAAGGTTGCTCTGCGCAGGGTCTGACATGAGGCGAGTGCTATGTCTGTCTGCCCAGTCCGATGATGAGTCGGGCGAGCTCGGCTACAGTGTTGCCGTTTCCTGAAGATTTCGCGCCATCCTCTACTGCGATCATTGACGTGATTAAAAAATTCATCTTGTTCGGAGACATGTTGCCTGTTTAGGTTCTTGAGTTGGCTTGTGGACGGTATAAACACACCGATTCGGTTGTTGGTTCCCTTGTTGTTACGTACTTCTGTCCTCTGTCGCTCATCCTAAGTACTATTCCTTCAGTCTACCGACTGCCAAGTGCGATAGACTTTAGGATAAATGTGTCGGTTTTGCTGCTGGATGGCTCACGCGATCTACTGATCGCTCTCAAGCCGTTGGTCGACAGAGGCCGCATTCTTAACGATGAGCGTCGTAGAACCATAGGGAGCCAGGTTTTCAAGGCAGATTATTACTCGCGAGAGTGGTGAGTACGAGTCTGATCAATTGTTGTGTCGGAATTTAAGTCGTGCACAAGTCTTTGCGCAGGACGCCGTGGTCTCTGTTGGGCAGCATGAGCGAAACATGAAGAAAATCTGAGATTTGATTCACTAGGTACATGAGCCTTCGATTCTCTGACCTAGAGTGATAAGATTCATCGAGAAACGTTGTTACATTCGATCCAATATGTCGGAAACTAGTTCATCCCCGTGCACTCGTTACTCTGCGCTTGGACGGGGCTCGGTACTGATCAATGGTCTCCATCTTGACCCAGGACGGGCGGTTCGGATTTCTGATGGTCAAACCGTAGCCAGTTAGATTATCGCTGTCTGGGTGAGGATAACCCTCCTCCGCGGCCAGCCACGCCGGAGCGTTGTGACCGTCGTACCCAAGCACCCAAACAACCGAGGCATCATTGCAGCCATACGAGATAATGTTACCGAGGGTATTGCTGATGGTAATAGCGCAACCCGGTTGCAATGGCCCTGCAGGTTCAGCCGGACCGTCAGTCGGAAGTTGTTCAACGACGTGCACGGCCCACGCGAAGGTCATTCCAGTGCCATTGATGCTCTTCGTCAATCTAAAACATCGAAATCGCAGAGTACAAGTAAGATATGAGAAGGATAATAATGGAGGGTATCTGCGGCTTACAAGCCGTTTGCTCGAGCTGCCGCTGCAGCTCGCTTGTTCTTTTTGGTGTCCGGGGATTTGGCTTTGTCCTGCGTGAGGTGGCCGCGTTCGATTGAGACCTCTGGGACAAGCGGGACTTTCTGAGGAGCGGAATTATGGATCTTAATTACAGAATCCATGTCCTCTGGCTCGATGAATTGGCGAGACGAGCAAACGTTGAGAGCAGTGTCCTGCAGGCGTTGGCGAGCGGAGAGCCCGCGAATAGGTCCGGCAAAAACACTGGTCACGTCCATACTGTGGAAAAATCTATCCTAGAGCTTTGTGCATGACTAGGCTTTTATAATCGGCAAGAGCTCACCGGCGTCCTGTACGCAACTTGGGCATCTTTCACTTTGGCGCAGTGGGGTCGGCTAAGAGTACAACTTCATCTTGTACAAGCGCTTTGTGATTAAAGACAGTCTTGAACACCTGCAACTTGAGCTATATTAACCTTTGTCATCACAGTCTGTTCTACCTCGGATAGTATCTTGGATTTAAAATGATGGAATGTGTTAAATCGATCGCCCGTGGCAAGCCTCCACCGTCCCGTTCTCCCCCACTACAGCCGCTGGCCGCATATCAATAGCGCTACATCATGACTGATTACACGGAAGTTGGTATTAAGGCTCTAGAGTCACTTCTGGAAGAGACGCGGCGTCGGACTGTGGAGGTTGAATCGCAGATCACCGTACTTGATCAAGCCAACACGACTACAGCGTGCGAGATCAGGGTACTCCAAATGCTGCACCCGCCAAAATCACTTCTTTCTCGGTTTAAATCACCTGCAAGCCTCACGGGACTCTTGGATGAAATAGAGTTCGCACTGAAGGTCAGTTTCAGCTCAAAATAGAGTGTAAGGCTCCGGTCACGCAATTCTGATCGTATTGCCATCTTGGTAGTCGCACAAGCAAGTCGAAAACAATTTGGACTTTGCTGAGCGTCGTCTAGCATCAACCAGAGCCGCAGCGGATGTTATGGCGATCACTGCGGTAGCCACGGAGTCGGTGAGTTGACTTGACAACTCATGTCTGTGGCTGGTTGAACGTGTGGATTGAACACCTTAGGCGTATCGAAAACTCTGTGAGAGTGGCCGCTGTGTTTTCTGCCTGCGTATTATGTCACGGCCTCAAGTGTGAGCTCGATCCCGTTCGCCTGCATCTCGTAATCGTCTGCATCCGGCTGATCTCCTCTAGATTATTGTGCGGTGAGCGAACATTGAAATATCTAGGTCACATTCGACATTTAAACATTCTTTAGGGCATGCAGTGTGCATCGAATGTACGACGGAGGTAACTACCGTATGCCCACGCGGATGCAGTGTGCACGGCAAAGCTCGCAAGAGCTACGCATTGTCTGGCGCTTGCGACATCCTGGTGCAAACAGTGAAAGATGCTGCACTTAACGGCTCAGCGGAGCAGTACCCCGTCAATTCGACTGCGGGTTGAGTATATTAGGTTCTGAGTGGAAGGGTACGGAACTTTCCGCGAGCAACTGTCAGTTCAGTCAAACCACTGACGAGCTCTCGCGTCACCGGCGACATCATTTCTCGATATGCAATATCTTTCAGGTCATCGGCTAAATATCTATCCTCAGAACTTCTGCAACTTGTACAAGTTCAACCTGTGCAGCTCCACAACGTGCCTGCGGCAGATTAAAATCACTGCAATCCAGTTCGATTTATGCCTCGTGTTCGATCCTTTGAAGTTCTTGGAGTGGCACGGGAACTCTATTCATTTGACTTGTACCATCATATTCTTGTCACTAGCTCGAGTCTCAAGTGAAGTTGTACTGGCCCATGATCTCCATGCCGCATATCGGGATCACGTTACCACCACTGGCCGCCCCTTCTTTGCTTAATTTCCGCTTCATATCTGAATCTTCAGATCACGAGGTCTTATCCGTGCGCCGTAAAGTGGGCTGCATGGAGCCTATCTGTAGCCGAGTTGATTCCGTTACTAAGATCTGGCCCTGGAGTCGATGTGAAGTCAAAGCGATGACCGGAATCAACATTCGTACCTTGAAGTAGTAGCGGCAGCTAAAACTTCAGCCCGATATGTGCAGGCGCATTCCTATTTAAGTGTCGCCTTTCTACGGATGGGTCAGTGTGTCCGACCCAGTTCGTTCAACTTCCCCCTTCGCTGATTCTCATGGAAGGCCCCCTCGTGTACACCCCCGTCGTCGTCACCCGCAAGCGCAAGGGTCCACCAAACTGCTTCCTGCTTTACAAAGCCGACTTCAAAAAGATATGTCCCGAGATTTGTGAACTCGTCCGAACTCCCCCGCAGCGCATGAAAATCATGGCCGCAATCTGGGCTGCCCTTCCTCGGGTGCGCAAGCTCTTCAATGACAGGTACGCCGAGATTATACTTTCCCTGATTGTATGCACGTTGCCAACTGGTCTCGTGAAGATACTTCGACCTTCTCAATCAGTTCAATGGGCGGGGACCTTTGTCTGCGGAGGAGCAACAACGCCGCTTCGAACGGTCGGAACTCATCACCTCCCTGCGGAGGTCACAGGTCCGTAGCTCAACGCTACACAGCTCCTAACCTTGTTGATATTTCCCACAGAATGCTGCTTCGGGCAAAGTGCTTAGCCATCGATCGAGCTACATACTCGCATCCTGGCTGTCGGGGACCAGAGGCGATGCGTTGGTTCAGGCTGTGTCTGATTTCGATGATAACGAGGTACGTCTGGTTGCTGCAAAGCTACAATATGCTAATCCATCTTCTCAAGCGCGACCAACGCACGGCCAATGGAGCTCCTCACGAGCTCCCTGCCGGCGAAGACCTCGTACCGCCCACCACCAGCTTTTGGAAGGACGACTCCGAAAGTTCGGTCTCTGTTTCCAGCCTCCTGCATGACGCTCCTGATTCCCTGTACATCACTCCCGCTTCTGCGCCGAATGCTGTCGATTCCACGCTACCCTCGGCTGCAGTCGCTGTGGATCGTGACGTCAGTGAGTTGCCTCTGGGTGTTTATACGGCAGGATCCGCCTGCACCACCAAAGATCAGAGTCAGCCCACTTGGCAATCACCGCTTTCAGGGCTCACCGATAGCATCCAGTGGCCGCCCCTTTTAGGTGAGAACCCGCTATCCAATTCGAGTAACCCCACCGAGCAATTGCCTGAAGCTGGCGCGGGTTACTCGTGGACATCCCTGACGTCGACGCCAGGGGCGTCGCAGACTTGGCCAATGGCAGTGCCACTCGAGCACACGGCTGGGGCTCAATGGGTCCACCCGAATGAAGGGTTGAATGCAATTTTGGCCATGCTGTAACGGATCTGATGTTGCCGCTGTCGTGCATCGCGGCCAAGTCTTGAATGTAGCAACAATCTCTCTCGTCAAAGGTCACTAGGTCATACACGTAGCTAGTCCGAGTTCACAACCCGATGCTACCATCTGAATAAACGCATTTTTGGAAGCACAAGTACTTTGAGCAGTGTGACGGTAGCGATACTGTCATTGCGGAGACCATGGACGTAAGCGGAATCAAGCGCTGTTTGCGAAACTTGAGCTCGTTCCAGCACGGCCGATCATATGATTGCCGCAATTGTGCTGTTATTGAGGGAGACAAATGCGTACACACACACACACACACACACATATATATATATATATATATATATGTGTGTGTGTGTGTGTGTGTGCAGTGGCGAGCGGGGGTTGGTGGAAGGTGTAGTGCTTTGAGTTCTGGTAGAGCACAGCGCGCGGCGAAACAAATGACGCCTGGCTGCTACGGTGACGGACATCGCACTCGCGCCGTGCCTCCTCCTTGTCTTCAGCGGCGATGTGCTGCGCCAGTTCGTGGTCAATGTGCTGCTTCCCTCTCGTACCTCGCTCAGTCGATCGACGAGACTGCGCCGGAGTGCTGGTGATGTGAGCGGGAATGTACCTTCTCCATGTCGAACTCGTCTAGCTAAGTCGTGTCGGGCAGCCACAGCTTCTTCTCCTTTTCGTCCCTCACATTCCCACGTAGTCGCTCCTGTTTGGACACTGTCGTGAGTCCGCTGATGCACCGCGCGCAGCCCACAGACGCTTGTCTTGCTGTGTAGCGCTAGATTTGCGAGCATCGAGCCCCGGGTGAAGGCGAGCCATTGAGAATAGAAAAGGTCGCTCTGGCGGGAGAATCGCTAATTGGTGGTGGCCGTTGGCCACTGTCATGCTGAAGAGTGCGTGGGAGTGGTGAATATGCGGATGGAGGCGACGCGTCTTTAGCGGGACGCCAACGCTTCTGCGGGCCATTATTCGCACTGTGATAGACAATAGACGAGGATAACTGCGCCTTGAGGCAGCAAATTTGATATCGAAAGATTGCACGAGGGCAATGATGAGAATGAGGAATCGCGATTCAACCTTGATGTCCATGTCTCCCGCATGACTAAAACATTGACGAACCTCGCAGTGCTACATGCCATTCCGCGGGCTTCGTCCCCTCTACTCGTCAAAGATCGCGCTACGGGAGTGATCAGAGCCGCCACCGGACAAGCTCGTCCTCTCCAGCGAATGGTCACGGTCCGAATCGGACTCATACGAGCCTGTGATGATGAGGCATGTGTTGTCGTCAGTATCCGATGATGAGATGACGAAGGACATCACTTGAGTAGCAAGCGAGAGTCATCGAGGGACGAGCGCAGCGAGCACGACTGCGAAGCAGGGTCCGTGCTCTTCCCGATGAAGGGTTCATCGTCAGAGGCTTGACGACTCCGCGGGCGGTAGACGAAGCATGCCTCACGCGCACGACCAACCCTCGGAACACGGAAAGATATCATCTAATCAGCATGACCCACAGGCAAGAATGAACGCTGCCTGTACCGCGCCACAAGAGGCCGGCGCTAGTGGGTACAGTAGGGCTTGGTCGCTGACGCGCCGCGAGAGTAGAAGGAGCTCATGTACCCTAGGAGCTGACAAGACCAACGTAGCAACCAAATCGAAAAGAATGCGCGGCGTGAGTAGCGTCACCAGGAAGCAGTGACCCACCGGATGCGGGCATGCACAGAATTTGGTGCCGTCGCTAGACGAAATGAATCTCCTATGGTCTCCCTGTGGCGGTTGCAGCAAGCGTCGATCCTCACTCCGCGGCGCGGAGAAGGGGGGTTCGGACTTGAGCTTCGTGCAAGCAGAATCGCGACACGATACAAAGCCGCACCCATGCGAGTGGGACCAGCGAACGTGCCGAGATGATGCAAATAGCAATATAGGGTGCGTGAAAGTGGCGTTCGCGGCGTAAAAATAAGACCAGCGGCATACGGCGGCGAGGGTAGTGACGATGACGGAGCCCGACAGGCCCGCGATAAAGGTCTAGCATTGCTCAGTGCGGGGAAGCGCGGGATGAAGATGAATATAATTGCTCGGCACGCGATCGATAATACAATCGGAAAGCAAGCGAGGATGGGGTTGAAGTGGTGGGTGGTAGGAAGTTGGAGACTAGAGCGTAGGTAGATACGCGACAGATGACGATGGTAGGCGCTGCTTGTAACTTGGTGGGAGAACGGCTGAGGTCTCCGATAGAAGTGAAACACCCGAAGAACCAGACTATGACGACGGCAGGGCAACGAACGGCAGGTTTGGGTGCAGAGAAGAGCGCGAACGAAGAAGACGAGTGTTGACAACATGCGTGACTGTGGTAAGTCGAACACGACGCAACATCGAGCCCAACTATGCTTACCTGGTGTGACCCAGCTCCTATTGTGTCCTCTAACGGCGTTCGTCCGAATGGGCATTGGGATCGGTACCGTCCCAGTCGACCCGGGCGTCGACGTCGACATATCGCACAACCAAAGACCGCATGACATGGTGCTAGAAGGTGTTGCATGGCTGATGCTGATAGAGCGCGCGGTTCCAGAGGAGATAGTGCTGGAAGGAGACCCGCTATAACCACTTGCCGAATGAGTCGCCGTTGTCGTTGGTGTTCGAGATAGCGGGTGCGCTAGCGGCCGGGCCGATGCTCATGGCCCAGCTAGACCTCTTGTAGCTGCTGGTTTCCAAGTCCGACAGAGTACTGATCGCCTCCGTGGCACGTTGAGGAGGTTGCTTGAGGGCGGGCGTGAACCACGGCCGACGCGGTGGTAGCGGGGATCGTGAAAGCCGCAGCCGTTGTGCGACTCGCGGCGCCGAGAGCCGCACGGTCGAATTGCTGATGGTGAAGATGGCTTGTGCGATAGACCGGGTATACTGGGCCAGTGCGCGGTCTGTTAGAACGAGTGGTGCGCCTGTGAAAGTGAGGGATACGTCGACGAGCCGACCAATCCAACCGTGTGTAGTGCAGTGCGAATGTACGATTCCGCGCGGGTAGGCGACATAGATAACGCGCAGGGAAAGCGGGAGATCATGATAGAGTTGCGCGAGCAAGTGAGCGCACGCTCGCCGCCGCCCGTACGTTCTTCGCGCGATGTACCTTACTGGCACTTGTTCAGAGCGTCAGGACTCGGTCACATAACCCACATTATCAACAGCATTGACGACGTACGTTTCTCGTCCAAGATACTAGTCGGCGCCTTCAGCTTTGGAAAGTTCGAGTTGCTCCTGCGTGCGAGCGAGATGGCCTTCGCGTCATCCTCTTTGTCGTCGTTTTTGCCGCTATCTTTGTCATCTTCATCTTCATCATGTGTTGGTGTCTCGGCGCTACGTATTTCCCGTAAAGGTCAGTGGCGAGCACATCATAATTGTCTGCGCGTTGTCGCTCACCTCGTACCCGTAAGGCGCATGACCCACACACGACGCAGGTAGAAACTAGATAAGCCGAGAATCAGTCACATATAGTCGTAACGGCAGGTCATTAGGATAATAGAGATGGCGGGGGTGCGAGGGGTGCGGGATTTCGGCCAACCATGTCGGCCACCTGGACCTGGAAATTCAGATTCTTTGGTCAGTCCCCCACATTCAATGCGAATCCGGTAGCCTGGCGTGGTGCATGACTATACAGCTCGTTTGAGGATGCGCAATGGCAATGCAAGGCGGCGACGCGCAATGGCGACCGGCACCAATGTTCGCGGATTCATGTCGTAAATACGCGCAACAAAAGGGATAACAATGCAGAAGATAGAGCGTCATGACGCGCGAGTAGTTGCTGGTTCAAGATCGATTTGGACGACAGTGGGAGGTCATGTGCGCGGGTCGCGGGGTGGGCATCGTTGGTATCAAGGCAAGTTGCGATGTCGGCTGACTCCGGCCCAGCGTGCGCGCTAAGTACACACAGAACGTTAACTACTAAGAACATGCACTGTGTTAACCCTCTTTTCTGCGGCACCCGAGCTCAAAGGCATTCTGCAAGATATATGGTTGGTATACCTGCAATACTGTCTGTAAGTTAGACGCACTGTCAAAAAGTCAACCGCCGAGCACATCGAGTTGATGACCTCCTGTCTCCGCAGCGATAGTTGCGAGCGTTGACTGCCGCGCTCGGTTCTTGGCGACGCGAATCACCGCGGTGATGAGTACCGCAAGGCCGATCGTAGCTGCGACACCTGCAAGCACCCACTGCTGCCAGCGAGGGGCGGACTGCGGGGAATCGTCGCGTTTGGCAAGGTACGTTGCAAAAGCGATCATCTGAGTGCAGTCATTGGCGGACGCGAGGTTAATCGAGGGTCGAACTTACCGGAGCGGTCGTTTTCGAATAGCGGCTGTAGCGTGAAGGAACTCAATCAGCAAGCATCGTAAGAGTGTTATCAAGAAGACATGCATGGCTTCCATGACCTTCGTATGTGATCTATGGAGGTATGAGTGCGACGTGGAGACGAGGATGTCGCAGCAACGGGACGGACGTGGTACACACGCCGAAGGCCGAGGTTAGGTTGAGCTTGTCCGAGGCAAGAAAGTGCATTCCAAAGAACTTAAACTACATCTGAAACGAGCCTAAATTCGTCAAAATACTATTGATCAAGCAGGAGGAGTTGTAACGGCTCCGGCGTGGCTGCGCGTGAGTGGCAGGATCGGCTGGCGAGAGTTGCGGCCGATCTGACGCGCGCAATAAGCGGTGAACCCAAGAGCCAGCAGGACACCGAAAGCGCTGGCGGAAACTGCGAGCCATGTCCAGAATTTCTTCTGGTCGTCGCGACGCTCCAACTCGAATACGCCCGTGGTTGAGGGAAGCTGGAATAGTCAATATCGGATAAAATGAGTCGCAAAGCGCTAAACCATATCACGTACTAGCATAATAGTTGACTGTTGAGAGGTGAGACGGTGGTGGTGACGGTGAGAGTGGGATAGCTCGTGCAGGCGAAGAAGATGCTAGGTCGAGGTGGCGGACGAACGGTCAGTCAGACGTCTCGCAGTCAGACGAGCCCAAAATACATCCTGTTCGCCTATATTTACGTATTTATGATCCTTTATTCTGGTGAGCATGGTTGTGAGCTGGTGGAAAGAGGTGAGTACATCACCGAGTGAGAATGGCTGAGACCGGAGTGTCGTCCGCCCGAACGAATTTGCGTGGGCAGAATCCCGCTAAACAAAGTACGCGGAAAAAATCAGAAATGTAATCGATATTGGTGGTGAAACCTTACTCGTCACGACCGCAAATTGGCACTTGGCCGTACCTGATCAAAGCCACCCGTGGTCAACACGCTCATTTCAACGGTACAGGTCTTTTTTTATACATCGTTAGGTGCTATTTACAGTTTGAGTATTTTGCCCGGGCATGGAGTTTGCAGTGAACCATTCCTCTGTCAGTTGAATAGCCTGAATTGATGTTATTTCTGCAACCATGTCCATTTCCACGTATCCGCTCACATTATAATGTTTTTTTCGTAGCGGTCCGGCTGCGCTTGTCTGATTAAAAATGAAGTTGACCACCACATTGGCGACGGGGATGATTTCGTCCTCCACATAAGTAGTGAGTGCAACGAAGTTGGAAGCCTGTTTCGTTGGCGGTGTTAGCCACTATGGGTCGGTCGAAGCTGCGCCGACTCACCCATTTCAACCCCCCCGAGCCAACGATCAATCGGGCCAGCCAGGCTGCTGCTGCTGCCTGAAGACTTGAGGGCACAGACAATAGTCTGTGATCCATGATACCTACATCACAGAATAAATTGGCCAACATTCGGATGTCGAACCCGAATCCTTCGTGGTCGACACCAATTATGCGGGGGAGGAAACTGAGTGGGTTGGGAAAGCTCACGATCCACCCAATTGCGATCAAGATATCAACCTCGGCCTCGCGTAACTCGGCCTCGTTGAAGGCGCCATCCGCTAAGACGGCGATTTGATACAACTGGGGAGACGTGTCCGTCTCCTCAACTTTTGCAGCAATCAGCAGTGCTGCTCCGCCAATGAGCTGGAGAGTTTCCGTGCTGGCATTTACTCTGCTCAAAAATCGGTCCAAGATGTTGGCGGCTAAGAACAAGCTGTCGGCCCCCCAGTGAAAATGTGAATGCACAGAGACAATCCAGTCAAGCAGGGTCGATCGCATTTCCCAGTTGATTATCTGCTGCATGTGCATGTAGTCGTGAGGAGGCATTGTAAATGTCTGAAAAAATCGTCAGTTGCAGCGTCGGTGATGATTCGGTTTTGAGCCAAACCTCGACAGATTTGAGATAAGCAAATATCTCCGAATCGTATTCTGCTGGGATTTCTGTGCCAGATAAAGCATTTATGTACTGCTCATAGCTCTTGTCGGCGTTCGAAGACGCTGGAACGGGTGCGGTATTCGACTTGATGTTGCCAAGGAAATATCCTCTGCGGCTTTGATCTATTCCTTGCAGAATACGGCGCACAAAGAATGTGATCCGGTACGTTGCAAGAGCAGCATAAAATCTGTACATTGCCGGAAAAGAAAATCCCAAGATGACGTCCCGGTGGTGTTGCGTCCACGGCCATATCCAGGACGGGACAAGCAAAGGCCGTCTTGATTCTATGCAAACATGCGTCAGTATCCAGTTCTCGTATGCCTAAGACAATGAGAGCTCTTACCGTAAAGATTGCTTGTGGCCGTCGTCGTGAGAGATGAATCTGACTCTGAATTTGCGTCCGAGCCCCTGGGGCTACCGTTGTCTGAAAATACAATCGGCTCGTCATGGGCAACCTTGCTGCGAAAGAGTAGCTCATGTTCATTGCTGTGGACGCTACTGCTGAACTTTTCGTAAAGACGCCGCAGAACTGTGAGCATGATGAGAAATGTTGACAGACGAGTGAACGAAACAGGTGCCAGGAAGACATACGACCTTTCGCTGCCTTTAAGAGCACCGCAGTCTATCCCAGCCTGATTCAAGAAGCAGAGTGACAGCATTCCATATTGGCTACTCGAACCTGATCAAGAGCTTTGAATCAGGTGAAGTACTTCAGCGACGCTTTCCGTTAGTCACAAGACGCGCTGTACAAGCCTCTTGTGTATTGAACATATGGTTCCCAAAGATTAAAATATACCACGAGTTACTGTTGCTGTGTTTGCCACGAGCGAGCTCGAGATGCGAGAGAGGCACACGCGACAGCGTCGGAGCATGTAGGGGCACTGGCGGGTCGAGAATCAGCCAGAATCTCGAGAATCAGCCGGAATCAGACCGCCGGCATCGGGCTCTTAGGAAACGCGGCCCGACGGATCTAGATCGCGGCAAGCGTGCCTGCGGAGAAAGATAGAAGGTCAGGAGAATAACGCGTGATGGGCGGGGTGGAGTCGCAGGTGACACAGGGCAGCTTGCCGGATTTGGCGCTCCGCGTGACGGGTACCTGTTTGCTCTCGCACTCATCGGAAACTACAGTAGCACCCCGCTAGCTGGCAGCAATTGGGAACCATCGATCAATCTGTGGCTGGCGGCTCGCAGCAATGATCGGACTCCATCTGTCTGCCTCGCCGGTGGTGCCCTCATTACTAAAAGCACGGGTGTCAGGCTGACACCCGTGTTCAGGCTCCGTCACATCTACTGCGTCCCAAGCTTTCCTGTCCGCATTGATATCGCTCTGTGCCTGAGATACAGTGGCAGGTGACCTGCAGATGGCACAAGGCTTTGGTTGTTCTTGATCATGATCACAAGCAACTTGTACAAGATCCTCCTGCACGATGCAACATGTTGCTCCGCCTCTTTTGCAGCAGGCGTACAGGCCTGCTATAGCTTGGCATCTCTTGAACAAGCTCCACATGCTCAATATAGCTTGACGGCGTTTTTGTTGCACAAAGGATTTCAAGAGATTGGTGCACAAGTACATGATGTATTGGTCCAACCTGTGGACGGTTGCCAGAGCACTATAAATTGCGTCGTGATATGAACTTCTGCTCGGCAATCTGCATGATGCCCTCCACCGCATCGCAAGTCCTTGAAGCAGGGGATTATCTCCGTGAAGATTTCGACTTTCAAACCTTGACCATGCCTGTCCTCCGCAGCCTCCTGATATATCACAACGTCAAACCGAGTGGAAATAACAAGACCGCTCTCGTTAAGGACTGCGTGACTAGGATCAAGAAGCCACATACAGAATTGCGGTTGAATCGAGAGTACGCCGCACGTTCTGTAGCGAGCTGTATCAGCAATAGTCAAACTAATCGATGTGGTACCAGTCAAGCCAAAGAGACGAGCGTATCACGACGCCATTCTATAGCTGAAAAGAGTAAATCGACGTGTTCTCTGACGACTAGCCGGAATCCATTTCAGGAGGGCGACACTCAATCGGCCGATTCAAGTATACTACCGGATTCGAGCGAGGGAACGTCGAGTCAGAGCGATGCTGATTTTTTTTCACTACATAAACCGGTACGGATACATTTTGAAATATCTTTGTTTTGCTAAACTTGACTCATCGGGTTGTCGGGCTATCCCGATTAGGAACCTCGCACCGACAGTCCGGAAATGACAACTGTTGGTCCGCTAGCATCCATCATTCATTCATCAGATATCGCGCCTAGCCGGATACATATAGAAATGCCGTCTCGTCCATATTCGACGTCCAGTTCGGGACGGTGTGCAGCGGTGGAGATGGAAGGAAACCAACGAGCATTAACCATCAGGACTGACCAACAGCTGCCCTTCAGCATGAGGAAGGTATGTGGATACTGTAATAAGAAGCATATCAGTCTCTGATGCTCTCATTCATCGTTGTAAACAGCTTGCGCTGTCGCCAACTCGTCAAAACACTCGTCCAAAAAAGGCTACCGTCCCGTCGCTCGCCACGAACCTCCAAGTGTCCAACTTGTCCAACTCGCCAAAGGCAACGACAGAAACTTGTGAGACAACAAGCCCGGCTTTTAGCCCGTGCGCCGTGATTGTGACAGGTCTGTCTCAGCCAGCAGCGACCGTGATGAGCCCGAAACTACCTGTGACATCGACGACGGCTTTCAAGTCAGCTTGGACTATGCTTCGGAGCATGGTGGCATCCATCCTGTTCCTCACTTTCAGCGTGCTCTTGGTGTCGTACAAATCCGAATCTGCGGAAGCCGGCTTTTGCGATGCGCTCTCAGCAACGAATTATGTTCTGAGGACACGTGCAGCCACCATGGGCTCGCAAGTGGCATGCTCCCAAATGATAAATGCCGCTTATCGGGCAAATAACTTCGACAGCGAGCAGAACTGTTCACCTCTTTCACTCATTCCGTGGCCCACCCCTACAAGCTGCACTCCTTGCCCCGTCAATGCCGCAGAGTGCACCTTACATGCTGTTACCTGCGCGGTAGGCTTTAACCTGCGACATCATCCACTTGAACGTGTTTTCTCTACATGGTTGGATGGACTGCCGGGCCTCGGTTCTGTGGCCTTCCCCCCTGAATGTGCTATCGATTTGGACTGGGAAGAGAAGGTATATGAGGTTGCTCGTCATCTAGATCGCCACCTTGTCCAACAGTGGAACCGTCTTCCTTGTCCTTCAGACTTGATTCCCCTCGCTCAGGCTCTCAACGAGTCAGAACTCAGACAATACGCGTTCAAAAGCTCTCGCAGGGTGAGTATGCTTACGCATTTAAATAATGTATAACTAAACCAATTTCAGCTTCGCTCGCTTTCTGCTGAACAGCGCGATGAATTATTTCACCGAGCGGTTGAAGAACTCGTATCTGAGATGCTCGTCACAGTGATTCATCAGCAATCAGATGACAATGAACCTAGGTACGTCTATGCTAGAGTCTCAGGCTGTCATGTCGCAAACTCGAACAGCTGAGCCGACGCAGCGTCTCGATGTATATGTCCGGTCGCGATCGAACTTCACTCGGCTGGGCCATTTTCTGCCGTGCTGTAATGCTCGAAAGATTGCACAGGCGCAATATCATTTTGAGCTGTTTTGGTGCGCATGCAGCCTCTCGCATATACCTTCGTCAAATCTTATGCAACTGTGTAGCGCTTGCTTCAGTGGTGGCAGCCTACACGCTCCATCGCAGAAGACGTCGACTAAACAGGATCGACGACGCAGAAGCTCTGAAACTGGCGAAACTTGTTTTTTCCCGCCTGTTGGCCCAACGCACTCATGCAGGGCATGTAGCTCCCAGTTACTTAGCCGCGGTACAGCTCCGTGACTCCCTGTTGGATCATCAACTGCCATTGACAGTGCGCATGCGGCGATGGGTCAAAGTCACTAATTTGGTGGAGAAGAATACAAATGTCAGGGCTAATGTTGTTGAGACAGTTGAAGGGGATGAAACCCGGGTTTGGCAGTGGATCGGTCTTGACGACTGCATCGCCGTTAGTGCCTCGCCTCTTTGCAAACTTCCAGCAGACAGTTTCATCTCCTAGGTACAATAAATTGGTTGCTATAACCCCATGCGCTGTTGCTCGCGTCCTTGTACAGTTACCCAACTCCGGCCTACCATTTGTTCCGCATACATACACACCCGCTCGCGCAAATCACGCTTGCGATAGCAGATGGTGATCTATTATAACGGTACTGGTACCGTGCTGTATTGTTTATTCAACAGCTTGTGCATGAAGACATTCCATTTCCATCCAATTCCTGGATAGGTGTAGGAGTAGGTGTAGGTGTAGGTTGAATTATAAAACTTACTACCTTTCGCCTCATGCCTCCCACCGTACCCATCTCGTTGCCAAGTACAAATGTTTTTGAACTACAAAATATTACGGTCTCGGGCGGAGAGAAGGGTGGTTGTGCACTCAGATATTCCATCCCGGGATTGACTGCTTGCGCACACCGCCTCCCCAGTCCTGAGGTCCGCACCTCCTCGGCACCAGACACTCAAGTATACGATATAAATGAGCTTGAACATGTAAAGAAGTCATAGAGAAGGGAAAAATCAGATACAAACCCTCTGTTGTATTTCGCCATTCCGACTGTGCGCCCGAGTTAACTCTACGATGTGCGAGGCAGACACTAGAAGTTCGTGCAGACACACCACAGTGATAGCTGGGTACAGAATCATACACGGATAGAACATCGTGCGCAAGGTAGGCTAGCACTACCGCCGTTTCGGCATCACCAACGAGGCAGCGCACTAGATTGGTGTAGTCATAGTAGCCTGAGTTATGAGCCTGCTGCTAGGATGTCGAAAGTGGATGCATCAGGCATCGGTCACGAAAAAACCTGGTTTCAGAGTCACTGTCTCAGAACCACTCAAGATCTGCCAAGCCGGCCGTGACGGTCGCAGAATCCCACGTCGTGGTGGAGCATCGCCCGAGCACGGCCAACGCGCCGTTTGAACGATGGTAGCGCGAGCGAAACATCAGTCCGGTGTGCCCACAGCTGCGAATATAAGTTTAAGTGCCATTTTTACAGTGTCAGTACAGGACTAAACGCCGCCGGTTTAAGCTGAGTGCGCCAGCGAAGTGGTGGATGTAGCGGCGTGGTGCGCTACCGGAGTGCCATGGACCGCGTGCACCTCCCCCACCGCACAGGCGAGTTACGCAGAGAATTTCACGAGCCTGCCATGTTGTGCGCCGACGAACATGACGAGACAACATTTGCAGTACGTGGTCCCGACCTTTCAGCTGTACTGCCGCTGAAGTCGCATCAATCGTGGGCAGCTACCATTGAGCCTGGAGTTCTTGCATAGTGGCGGTCGCGTGTCGAATCATATACTATAGTGAATGGTTTGGCTAGACAAGGTACCCACGATTGGTCGTAGTCGGGATCAACGCCAACGCTGATGTCAGTTTTCCCGTCCCAGTCCTCGTAGCAGCATATTTGCCTACTCAGAACCTGTGGAGTGGCTCCTTGCAGTGTGACCGGGCATGCGTGGTGAGTTTCAGAGCATTATTCTGCGCGGAGTGCGAAGGTCAGAGATCGAGCGTGGTGCGTGGTGCGAACAAAGCTTATGCAACTCACCGACATGTCGCTAATAATAAGTGGCCGTCAAATCGTGGGCGCGGAAATATTACTTGCGGCGCGACTTTAAGAGAACATCATGAAGTCGTCAAGACACCGAGCCGGGAGAAAAGAGAGCCAGCTGGTACCAGCCGCTATGTACGTTTTCGCTGACACACCGAAAGGAAGCATTTAATGCCGTAAAATTCCTCGAGAAAATGATTATTTAAGAACAACACCACTCCGTGTGCGGGAATGCAGTATCTGAACTGGAGCGTCAAGAAGAATGAGCTTCTTATTCCGCAGCTTAGCGGCACGAGTCATAACCGTGCTCAAGCTGGAAGTCGGTCGTGATCTGCCCCGCTTTACTTGAAGAGTGCTCGTGCCTCGAGTCGGTTTCTCACTATCCCTGCAGATCGTGCTGGAGCCCGCTGACTCGTTACTATTCTTGCCGGATTGCGGTGATGCCGCGTTCTCGCTGGATTGTGCCGATTCTGTACTCTCGCGCGACGGTGGCGCTTCTGTGATCTCGCTGGACTGTGATGATTCCGTGCTCTCGCTGGATCGCGATGACTCCCTGTTCCACGCTGGTAGATAAAAGATCCCGGCTTCAACAGGCCACTGAAAGCGATGCGGAGACAGAGCGGTTGATGACGCAATCGGGTTGAGATACGAGCTTTGGAGAGTCTCATCGACATTGTCGAGAACTGAATCGGTGGCACCGAAGTTCCAATCGGCGCTTCCGCCGGCCCAGTCGGCGTTCTCAAGATTCCATGGCAATGTCAATGGTGGCGGTAATAGCTCAGGATCGTATGTTGAATTGCAAACTGTCGGGGAAGACACCAACGTCAGCAAGTCTAACTAATAATAGCAACAATGAAGCGCACCTGCTGCCCTTAAGTCCTGATCGATCCAGGTTTCGATAGCATCTGTAATGCTCCAGGTGCCGGACTCAAGTGCGGGGGATGACATGATCGGACTGCTTGAACTCTCCATTCCGTGTCGTCGCGGTTTTATACAACGCTTGGTCATACGTTTAACGGTGTGGAGCAGTCAAGTATGTCCTGTACAACCGAATCTTGAAACGATCGCATGTAGTACGTACTGTTGTACAACTGAATGTGATCAGGTGGTGTGTGAGCCAATTAAGCGCCTACGACCTGTGCGCACAAATCAAGGGCGTATACGTTTGTTTGTAAACTAGAAGCACATGTGCAAGTAAGTCATGTGTTGGGCAGCGTTGGAGTAAGTCTGGTACTTCAGCCCTACACCGCGTGACGAACAACTTAGAGAAAAGTACTTAAATGATACTCGTAGATTTGAAGTTAGGACACACCAACATGACCGCAGCAATCCCGTCTAGTGGTCAAGCCGTACTGGAACATGTTAAATTCGACCCTGCGCCCGAAACACGCAGCTTCAGCCCTGAGGTTGAACAGGGTACGTCATAGTGACCTCTTGCTGGGTGGCACGCAAACGGTTTTGCAGCACCGCAGACCCCTCCGTCGACTCCGGAACCGTTGTTCGTGTCACCAGATGCACCCGTAGAGCCTTTTTCTCTATCGCCGTCATGGTTGGCGATTTCGGCTGTTCAGACGGCGTACGTCACAGAAGGGGTCGGCCTAGGCCAACCATGTGAGCAAATCAAGCGAGTTTGCGACCTACATATATACTGAGTCGTTCTAGCACCATCGAAATCTGGTAGTCCACATGCACTTGGGTCGCCGTTCAAATTCAAACCGCACCCACACGGGAAAACCCGAGCGATCAAACCGCAAGCAGACCCTGACCTGCGTCTCGACTGCGGCGTTCATTCTGAATCAACTCGTCTCGTTTTAGGACCGAAAATCACTGCTGGCTTGGTCTCACGTGAGCGGTGCGCATTCAAGTCTCGAGTCTACCGTTGCAACCGTTTGTTGGGATTGAAGAGGTCTACAAAGGTCAATCTGAAGATCAAAAGCGCCAATGATGGCTTCTATAGCGAGTGAATAGGTGCAGATGTATTTGAATCACCGTTTGAGAATGATAGCTTTACAGAAAATTATCAATACTTGGTAGACGACTACGTGGCATCGGTACAATATATGACTTGATCCTGTCCAAAGCTGTAGTGTGCAGTTCGACGTATTTATCCGTCATTTTTCTAGCTCCTGCCCGTGGCTCCAAGCAACATGACACGCCTCTCCTCGTTACCAATGCATGCGACGAGCAGGCGATGACATGACCCCGAAACAGCCGCGGAAAACCGTCCCATTGAGATGTCGAGACGAGACATCTGCAATCACCCAGTTCAGGACGTACCTCGCCTCCGGGCGAAGGGTCGTCGCTAAGAAATAGTCGGGAACCACAGACATGCAGTGACCTGGCCATGGCTAGCGGGCGAAATTAGCCACGCTGGAAGGGCATCCACGTGCGCCCTATTCCTCCCCCTGTCAGATCCAGACCCGCCGCGCGAGCATGACAGATCGAATCAGTAGCCAAACGAAGAATCAACGCACGATGCGCGACCAAATTGAAGTCCGCGGAGATGGAACTAGACTTAACACCCACCACCACCACCACAACTAATACATCGGAGGAGAAGCACATGAGAAAGGCAAGTTTTTGCGATGACAGCGCGAAACAAGCCGGCCGAGATTCGAGGAACGATGTCACCGAATACGACAATGCGCGAGTTCACTGAATTTTCGCATTTTGGTAAAATTGTCAGGCAAAGCATTTGAAAACAATAGTAATAGTAATAATAATAATAATATTCAATACTTTACATGTGATGTGAAAGCTAGGGGGAGCCTAGCTTGTCCAAAGGAAAGCATAATGACATACCAAGAATAAGCAGAAAAAAACCCCGGCAGGGGACCTGTGTTTGCACAGGACCCCATGCACTTGTGTCAGCTTCCCCTGAGACACGCAGTGCCCATAGGGTGCGAGCAGAGTGCACTGGGGGGTGTTGCGCGTTGCCTGGATCGTGCAGGAGGCGCGACACACCGTGTTGTTGCTGTCCCGCTCCCGTACGATCTCCTGGCTACAGCCCTACACTTGTATCATCATATATATGCGTGGGAATGGCAGAGGGGACTTACCAGGTGCTGCATGTTGCGTGCCCAGGCATTCGAAGCGGAGGCGCGGGCGCAGGGGAGAGGAAGGAGCCGAGTTTGTTTCTAACTCAGCCCATTGTCCTTCTGCCTCCGTTAGCTTGCTAGCCGCGCACCTCCTAGCATGGATGGCTCCCCGAGCGGGGCTCTCCCCTTCTGTCATGTGCATTCTGCACTGGGTTGGGCCCCGCTGAGGTGCAGCTTACCATGTGACAGGTGTGCGTGCATGTGTGCGACATTTTTTTGAGGTGTCACGTGCCTTGTCTCCCCAACGTGCCGCTGCCTCTACTCCACTCCACCGCTCCCACCCCCGTCCCCCTCCTTCTTTATCAGCCTCAAGGCCAATAAACTATACTTGAAATATTTGAGAAAATAATTTTTTTGACAAAAAAAAAAGTGCCCGGTGATGGGTCTAAGATGGCTGAGACTTTCGGTGAACTCAATTCGGTGACATCGTTCCTCGAATTTTTCGAATTTGTTAGGCCGATGACAGCGCCTAAAGCCTGGCCGCCTGAAGTCCGGGATTGAAAATCGATCTCCATACGAGGAAATCGGTCGGGCCAGGCACATGAGGCCAAGCGCGGAAGTCACCACCGAGAGCGAGGAAGGCGGCGAGAACTGCGGACCAATGTCTATATAGCGAGTGGTGGAGACAATAACTTGTTCAAAAATATCGCAGAACATGTTGCCAGTTGTGACTTCGCTCGTTTGTCTTTCATCATTGCACTTGCGCCGCAACCGACAACCCTTCAGCATCACTCCCACCAGGTGACTCAGCTGCCATTACAAACTCGCACTCATGCGGCTTCAGTCACAAAACCGTCGTAAATATTCAGTGAAGACATGATTCTGCTTACGCACATCCTTGTGATGTTGGCCCTGCTTTCTTCCCATACTCCCAATAGCTTTTAGTTTAAATGCAGTGGTCTATTCCCTTAGAATGACGTATTTCTGACGTTAAAACAGGTCGCAGATCCCTAGAGGGGTAGAAGGGTATCTCTCTCGTTCGCTTGTCTATCTGACACAACTTGCTCGAAGCCTATTGCATGCATGGGCATGAACATGCCTTCAGGGATTACCGTGCTGAGTACAGCCGCCAGACGGGCTGCGAGGGCATTGACTCGATGTGGTCCGCTAACCATGGGTCGAAGTGTGCTGTGCGCTACTGTAGACGTAAGAAACTCCTCGCGTTGTCCATCGTGCTCGTGCATCTCGTCGAAATGAGGTAACCGGGCTTGTTCACCGTTTCTCCTGCCCTGAATTCCGACCAGAGGCTCGCGAAAATCGGCGGTAGCAAATAACCTGGCGCCACGAGGGACAAGTCCTTCCCGCTCCTACACCCTTTTGTCAAACAAATCCTCAAATCCTCAAACCATAAAATTACCAGACACTGCCACTGAGCTTCCCAACTCTCGCTATTGTCACCCTCTGGGCTGTTCTGGGTTCCTAAATCTTGTAAAGCGAATACCTTGATTGGCGGTCGTGTTATTTTCTGGCGACATACGGGGCAGTTCAGGCATTGGGATTGAAATAGGTGGCCCAAACAACTGCCGCAGTATGAATGCCCTTCGGGATTTGATTAGCTCGGTGCAACGTGAATCAACAGTCAGCAAGCTTTACCACAGTCAACGAGCCTGTTCGTCAAAAGGTCGCGTAAGCGGGCGATAAAATCTGACTTCAGCAAGTTACTTGCGTTGCTGAATGACTCAGAACGTCCATACAGATGGTGCAGGAGGGATGGAGTCTGCTGAGTTGGCTCTCCAAGCTATGGATGCGCTGCAGCAGTATTTGCGCGTCGCGAAACGAAAATAGGCGATTCTCCGAGAAACTACTGCGAGAGTCAACTTGGAACGAGTGCTGCTGCTGCGAATTGGTGAAGATGACTTCAATCGATCATTCAACGCGCATACCTCAAACATCATCGTGGTGTGTGCAAACAAGTGGGCAGGCGGCTGTCAGTCCCGTCAGATGCACGAGAGATTATATACCAGCCACTGCACTAGAGTGATAAGGCACAAGACGGAGCTACACAGCTCAGTACATTGGAAAAGCTTGGGTTGTGCTGCTTAAGTTGTGAAAGATTGGTACAAGATGAACAGTGTGTTGTACAAGCTGTTATAAGGTTAACAGGATGTTGCACAATGACTCAAGGTTAAAAGCATTATGCGGCTTCCACATCAGCCTGAATCCGATCTTGTAGTACTGATTCAGCTGGTCTGAATTCAGCTGCGTGCATTGAGTGAATACTCAGTCGGTAGTCCTCGAATAGTTCTTCGGTTCTCCCCGAGTACTCCCGCTCAGCGGGCACTATGGTTATATCGTGAACGTTTTCGACTGTTTTTATCCAGTGAGATACTGAGAGATCAGCTATATGGTAAAACTCCCGTATTTGCGTCTTCAGGTATATCCTCGGTCTCTGCTCTCATGGTT
>Ga0247815_10000115_pt1 | contig 59493 bp, 40 predicted proteins | sample UWRJL194509B1_FD_181014 | JGI IMG/M metagenome (GOLD analysis project Ga0247815, IMG submission 181014) | Plant litter microbial communities from Arlington Agricultural Research Station in Wisconsin, United States - UWRJ-L194-509B-1 | ecosystem: Environmental > Terrestrial > Plant litter >... | reverse complement strand
TTGAATTTGTGTTATAGTTTTTAAATTAAAAGTTTCGCAAAGTAATTCTAATTATTTATTAATCCCTGAAAAGGGATGAAATTAGAATTTTTTTGTGACAGGTATATTTTTACTTTTCGGATCAATATAAAGCTCATCCTGCTCGTTGGGGTCGTTTTTTAGTTCTATATTCTCAACAAGTTTCAATACAGCGCCTACCAGACGGTAGCCATCAAAACTGGAATCCGAGGCATAGTATTCGTATTTTCCGGTCATTGCAGAATCAATGGGGGCAAGGTGGTCAAAGGCAATTAGTTGCTCTTTTTTTTCCAGCCTGAGTGTCATTGAGTTAAGTTTATTATATTCAAAAACGATTCTGTTTTTAAGTGGTGTATTTTTTTTGTTTTCGAAAACCGGTTTGCCGAAACATACTCCGGTTTCGTCGAAAGACAATATGTCGATCACTTTTTTTGAAGTTTTAGCGTTATTTCCTTTCCATCCCAATAGCGCATAAGCGGTTTTTTGTCCGGCAGCTGTGAGCGGAATAATTTCGTAGTACCGTGCGCCGTACCATTGCTTATTTGTGGTAATCTGGTTATCATCTTTAAAATGTTCCGTATCGTCTATCAGCGGATATAATTTTAGTGATCCGTTTTTTGTTGCTATTTGAATCGATCCAAAAAAGCGGTAGGTGCCATCTTCCACGGGGATGTACCAGGAGAAGATTCGGAAAGAGTTATCAGGTGAATTTACCAGAGAGATGGTTTTAAGCGAATCAAAAGAATAATTGTAGGAAAAAGGAGTCTTTAGTGCATTGACCAGTAGTTTGATAAATTTGGAATTTTGTTCAAACCGCTGGATATTTGTTGCTGCGGCATACATCTGATTTGCGCCAAGTACCAGGGAGTCCTGATACTTGTTCAATAAAGCCACATCGCTTTTACCTGCGTTAACTTGTGCCAATACGGGATTTAGCGCAAAGCAATAACACATCAAACTTATCAAAAAGGATAGGTAAACCTTATTCATTAATTTAATTTTTCCACTACAAGGGCACTTGCGCCGCCACCACCGTTGCAAATCCCTGCTACACCAATTTTCCCGTTGTTCTGGTCCAAAACAGCCAGAAGGGTAACCACAATACGTGCGCCGGAAGCGCCAAGAGGATGGCCCATCGCAACAGCACCGCCATTCACATTGACCTGCGACTCGCTGAGGCCTAACTCTTTATTGTTAGCTAATGAAACTACGGAAAAAGCTTCATTAATTTCAAAAAAATCTACATCACTTAATTCTTTTCCGGCCCTTTGCAAGGCCAATGGTATTGCCTTTGAGGGAGCAGTGGTGAACCATTCCGGTGCCTGCTGCGCGTCTGCGTAACTTAAAATCCGGGCAAGCGGTTTGATACCCATTTCAGCAGCTTTATCCGCACTCATTAAAACCAGGGCTGCAGCGCCATCATTTAAGGTAGAAGCGTTTGCGGCTGTCACTGTACCGTCTTTTTTAAATACTGGTTTCAAACCAGGTATCTTATCGAAATTTACTGTATATGCTTCTTCATCCTTGTCTATTGTAGTGACGTTACCTTTACGGTCAACTACTTCCACAGGAATAATTTCTCCTGTAAATTTACCGTCTTCCTGCGCTGCCTGCGTTCTTTTGTAAGAACTGATAGCATACCTGTCCTGTTCATCACGACTGATGTTGCAGGTGGAGGCACAAAGTTCGGCGGCAGAGCCCATATGGTAATCGTTGTATACATCCCACAGACCATCTTTTACCAGACCGTCGGTCATTTGGCCATGACCTAATCTGTAACCTGTCCTGGCTTTATCCAGATAATAAGGAACATTGCTCATGCTTTCCATGCCGCCTGCTACTACAATATCATTTTGCCCGAGCGCGATACTCTGCGCGGCGAGCATGATTGCTTTGGTGCCCGATGCACATACTTTATTAACTGTTGTAGCTGGAACGTCGGGTAAACCTGCAAATTTAGCTGCCTGTGTTGCCGGTGCCTGACCCAGGCTGGCAGAAAGTACATTGCCCATAAAAACTTCCTGAACCTGTTCTGGTTTGATTCCAGACTGCTCAACGGCAGCTTTGATGGCGAAGCCCCCTAATTGGGTAGCCGGAAATCCTGACAGTGAGCCGCCAAAACTTCCAATTGGCGTTCTGAGTGCAGAAACAATTACTACTTCTCTCATTTGTGTTTATAAATTTGGTTGAGACAAAGCTAGTAATTTTTAACGATGGTTATTCTGTTTTGGCTGCCAGTGCCTCCAATTACCATCAGATGGTCGTACAGAACTACCGCACCGGAGTGACTTCTGTAGGCAAAATTAGATTATGCTAAAATTTCCCGTTTGTTGTACTCATCCTCATTGCCCCAGGACTATAAAACGCGAAATATATCGACAGAAAGTTAGTCATTCTTTTAGCCATTTAAAAATTAAATCCGCATAGTTCAAAATAAACAAAAAAAGAAAATTTATATGCAACGTAGAAAGGCTTCCTGTGTCTATTACGCAAAATACTATTACAGCGGCCTACGTATCGAGCTGCAAATTATTACACCAGACATTTATCTACCTCACATGATCAAAGGCTACCATATCTCATTTTTTATAGCAGGTCTGCTCAATTTTTTCTCTTTTTTTGCCTCCGCGCAGATGTCTGTAGGAACAGTAAGCGGTAAGGTGATTGATTCCGTTTCCAAAACTCCTGTAGAATTTATGACTATTGCCCTTAAGAAGGAGAAGGTTACTTTGAAAACTACCATAACAGATGCAGAGGGAAATTTCAGCATCAGCAATACACCCATGGGTAAACTGACCATACAAGCTATGGCGATTGGTTATACCCCAAAAACAATTGAAGTTGAGGTGCTGGGTAAAACGCTTGACGTAGGAAATATACCTGTGGTTCCTCAAACCAACAACCTCAAAGAAATTGCAATCAATGCAGATCGCCCGCTTATTAAACAGGAAGTGGACCGCATTACTTATAATATTCAGGCAGATCCTGAAAGTAAAGTGCTAACGGCCCTTGATATGATGCGCAAGGTTCCGCTGTTATCATTGGATGCCGATGATAATATCAAGTTGAAAGGCAGTGGCAAGTATAAGATATTAATTAACGGTAAGCCCTCTGGTATGATTAATCAAAGTCCGAAAGACGTGTTGCGAAGTATGCCAGCTTCATCTATTCAAAAAATAGAAGTGATTACCACTCCGCCCGCAAAATATGACAGTGAAGGACTATCCGGAATTATCAATATTATCACCTCCAAAAAGATTGATAATGGATATAATGGAAACATTAATATAAGAGAAAATGGGCCGGTTGGCGGACCTGGTGTTGGTGGAAGGTTAACTCTTAAACAAAACAAGTTCGGCGTATCGGCTTATGGGGGTACCGGATGGTTCATTTCACCCGAGGCAAACAATGAGAGCAGTAGGGTTACCACTGGTGAACAAGCCACATCTTTGTTGCTTAGCGGTACGCGGAAGATGAAAAATAACTGGCGTTATGGTGGTGCTGAGTTCAGTTATGAACTGGACAGTCTGAATTTGCTGACGGCAGAATTAAATCCTTATAGCGGATATAATGATCAGACGCTGGATCAGTTCTCTAAGCTCCGTAAGACCGGCGCGCAGGAGATAGGCTATCATCAGCTAACAAAGAATAATTATTCATGGAGTGGACTGGACGCTGCATTCAATTATCAGCTGGGTTTTAAAAGCAATAAAGAAAGATTCCTTACCTTATCCTACAAATACACTAATTTTAGTAATCCAGTAGAAAATGCACTGAGCTTCACCGAAAGGCTGAATTTTGCCAACCCGGATTATACCCAGAATAATGATAGCCGGTCTAAAGAACAAACCTTCCAGCTCGATTATGTACATCCTCTGAAAAAAATCAATATTGAAGCAGGGCTCAAGGGTATACTACGTGATAACAACAGTGATTACCGTTACGAAACGTTCAATGGGAATGGAGAACTGGTAACCGATCCGGAAAGAACAAACAAATTTGATAATAACCAGAATATATTTGGCGCGTATAATTCTTATGGGATTAATCTTACCAACTGGAGTTTTAAGGCAGGGGTGCGCCTGGAGGGTACGCATGTGAAGGCCAATTTTATCAGCAGTGGCGCTAACGTTAATACCAACTACTTCAATGTTATACCTACGCTATCTGTCAACAGGAAATTTAAAGACCAAAGTAACCTGAACTTTGGGTATACACAGCGGATAGAACGGCCTGGGATCAGTTTTCTTAATCCATTTGTAGACCGATCTGTACCTAACCTGGAATCTACAGGAAACCCGGGTTTGGAAGCGGTATTGAGTAATAATTTTGAACTGACCTACAGTAAAGCCAAAAAGGGTTCTGTGAACGCTGGTATTAGCTATAATATTGCCAATAATACAATCCAGAGTATTTCAGTCTATGATGAAACGGACCAGATCACACACACAACCTACCAAAATGTAGGTAAGGACAAATTGCTGGCTAGCAGCTTGAATATAAATTATCCTATTACCTCAAAATGGAACATTAGTATCAGCGGTAATTTGGGTTATAAATGGCTGGAAGGATCAATTGATGGTCTTATCACAAAAAATAGCGGGATAACCGGCGACGGGGATATCAATACCTCATATAAATTTGAACATGAATGGAAAGCAAGTGCCTCCTTTAGTTACGCTGCTCCTGAATTATTATTACAAGGGAATTCAACTTCGTACTATTTCAGCTCGTTTGGCGGAAGTAAAGAAATTATAAAGGATAAATTAACACTTTCAGTAGCGGTAAATAACCCTTTCTCTAAATTCAGGTATTATACTTTCCTCACTGAGGGAAGTAATTTTGTTCAGACTTACAATTCGCAAAATTATTACAGGTCTTTTAGGGTAAGTCTGAACTGGAACTTCGGCAAGCTTTCCAATGAGATCAAAAAGAGCAAACGCAAGATTAAAAATGATGATGTTAAGAGCAGTGGAAGTTAGAAAATTAATTTGCCCTGCTGTTCTCCGGTTTCAATACCTGCCTGTTCTGATATACTGGTTTTCATTTCAGCCATAGCGGTAACTGGCCGTAAGCTTGTGAAAGTAGCTGCTTTCCTCAGTCCATGTGTTGCTTTACCCAAAGATAAACTTTTGTACCTCATAACGTTAACCTTTTAGGTTATATTGGTGAAACTGAACCCTGCTATTGAAATGGAATGTTCTCTTTTTGAAAAACAGAGTTGTCTGATATTGTCTGATGCTTCAACTATATTAATATTTACATGGTTATTTTCTAATTCTTTAATATATATGTAAATAGAAATCAACCAACTAAGCATGAAAACCAGAAATACGTCTTTCATTTTTGTTCTTTTTTTAATAGTAACCGGACTTATTGATCCGCAATTTGCTGCAGCCCAAAGTGGTGCCTGCACCATAGACCATGATCATGAAGCCGAAGATATGGTAGAACCTTTTTTTATCAGGCCGGCGAATAGCGCCAGGCTTGAAGGTGCAGCGGAACTGCCGCTTAAAGGGACAAGAGGTATTAAAATAAACACCACAGAAGGTACCTGGCTGGCTTTGGATGTAAGTCCGGATGGTAAAAAAATCGTATTTGCAATGTTGGGCGATATTTATGAAATGCCTTTTACAGGCGGCAAAGCTAAACAACTTACTTCCGGGATTGCATTTGATTGCCAACCGAAATACAGCCCTGATGGTAAATCCATTGCGTTTATCTCGGACAGGGACGGTGCGGAAAATGCTTATATCATGAATGCTGAAACGGCGGCTGTAGGTAAACAAATCACCAAAAGCCGTGATGAATATTTCCAGGGTTTGGAATGGTCGCCCGATGGACAATACATTGTAGTGGCAAAAGGAGTTGGTACTCCTAAATTGAATTTGTATAATATTGCTGGTGGTACAGGATCTCTACTAACACCAACTCCAGACGACCTTAAAACGATTGAACCGGCATTTAGTAAAGATGGCGGAAAAATATGGTTTGCACGCCGTAAGGGCATGTGGGATTACAATGCACAACTGCCACAGTATAATCTGGCTACATTTGACCGCAAAACAGGAGAGATGGATAACATCGTTACCCGTTATGGATCTGCGTTTTCCCCAACCTTATCGCCAGATGGCAAATGGCTGGTATACGGTACGCGCTACAATACAGAGACAGGCCTTGTATTACATAATCTGGCTACTGCAGAAGAAAAATGGCTTGCTTATCCTGTCCAGCACGATGAACAGGAGTCGCTGGCCCCAATGGGAGTACTGCCAGCGATGTCTTTTACGCCCGACAGCAAAAACGTAGTAGCTACCTATGGAGGTAAGATATACAGTATCTCTATAGACGGAACAGGCGCAAAGGAAATACCTTTTCAGGTAGAAACTGAAATCTTGATCGGTCCAAAGCTGGAATTCAAATATCCGATTAAAGATGATGCACAGATCGCAGCTAACCAGATCAGGGACCTATCTGTGTCACCAGACGGGAAAAAGGCAGTTTTTACTGCTTTCAATAAGTTATATATAATGGATTATCCTAATGGTACGCCTAAAAGGATGACTAATATGGAAATCATTGAAGCACAGCCTGCCTGGTCGCCCGATGGAAAAACCATTGCTTATGTCACCTGGGACGATCAGAATGGGTCGATTTACAAGATTGCTGCAAGTGCAGGAAGTAAACCACAACTTTTAACAGAAAAGGGATATTTGTTCCAGGAGCCGGAATGGTCGCCTGATGGAACAAGGATTGTATTTGTACAGGGGCTTGCCGTTGGTTACCGTCTTGGAACAAATAACAGGGCGGCTGCAAAACAGTCCATCAGCTGGATCGCTGCAACTGGCGGAAAGCTCAATTTTATCTCCAAAGCCATCGGCGCCAAACCTCATTTTTCGAATAAGGACGGACTGATTTATTTGAGCAATCTTGCAGACGGCTTATTTTCTATAGACTGGAATGGCTTAAATAAAAAAGGCGCTGTAAAATTAACAGGAATTACCACCTATGATTTCAGTAATACCAATGGCGCACAGTTCAGCTTTTTCAGAAGAACTGCTACGCCTTCAAAAATTATCAAATCACCGGTAGGAGATAAAGCGCTGGCTTTGATCGCAAATGAGATCTATATCGTTACCGTTCCAGAAGCTGGAGCTATTACGCCGGTAATTTCAGTAGCGGATGTAACTAAGGCATCGTATCCAAGCTGGAAAATTACAGAGATCGGCGCTGAGTTCCCGTCCTGGTCTGACGATGGTAAAAAAGTTTACTGGTCGCTGGGGTCAAGCATGTTTGCTTACGATCTGGATAAGAAAGAAACCACCGGTTATACTGCCGATGAGACAAAACTGACCATCAACATTGCCAGGGATATCCCTGATGCTGAACTTTTATTGCAGGGTGCACGTATCATTACCATGAAAGGCGATGATGTGATAGAAAACGGAGATATTCTGATTAGAAATAACCGCATTGTTGGCGTAGGTGCATCGGGCTCATTGTCGCCTTCTGCAAAAGCAAAAGTTATCGACGTAAAAGGAAAAACAATAACCCCTGGTTTCTTTGATCTGCATTCGCACCTGGGTGGTGCCGGTGGTATTCAGGTTGGTCAGCCCATAGCCTATTTAAGTCAGCTGGCCTACGGGGTTACTACGATCCGCGATCCTCAACCGGGGACTACAGATATCTTAACCTATGGAAACATGGTTGATGCCGGTAAAATCCTTGGTCCGAGATTGTATTCGACTGGTCCTGGTCTGGCATATTGGGCTTATAACCTAAAAAGCCTTGAGCATACAAGGAATGTATTGAAACAATATTCACAATATTATAATACCAAAACACTCAAAATGTATGCAGTCGGAAACCGTCAGCAACGGCAATGGGTGATAATGGCTGCAAAAGAACAGCAGCTGATGCCTACAACCGAAGGCAACCTGGATATGAAATTGAACCTGACAGAGGTACTTGATGGCTATCCAGGCCATGAACATGGTTATCCTATGTTCCCTTGGTATGGTGATTTTATAGATTTCGTAGCTAAATCCGGCATCACTTACTCATCGGCATTTGTTTTAGGATACGGTGGGCCAAGTGGAGAAAGTTACTTCTATGAGAAAGAAGATATTATACACGATAGCAAACTGAACCATTTTACTGCGAAAGACGAAATAGACCGCAGGGGCAGACGCAGAAAAGAGTGGTTTGCTGATGAAGAATATGTTTTTCCACGCCAGTCTAAAATTGTCAATCAGGTATTCAAAGCCGGGGGGAATCCTGCAATAGGTGCCCACGGACAGCTTCAGGGCCTGGGTTACCATTGGGAATTATGGGCAAACCAGGCAGGTGGGATGCGCAATATCGATGTGCTGAAACTGGCTACTATCAACGGTGCAAAAGGTATTGGACTGGACGGTGACCTCGGATCTATTGAAACAGGTAAACTGGCCGATCTGGTAATCATGGATAAAAACCCACTCGTGAATATCCGTAATACAAACACCATTAAATATGTGATGAAAAACGGCAGGCTTTACGATGGGAACACTTTAGATCAGGTAGCTCCACTGGTAGTAAAGGCCCCGCAATTTGGTTGGCAAAACGGAATGCCAGCAAATCTTCCGGGACTAAAATAAGAGAACACAGGATTTCATTTTAATATTATCTGATACCCATAGATCTGGAGGAGATTTTGCCTCCGGATCTATGGGTATATTTCTGTTTATCAGGGTTTTGTATCATATTTTTCCTGTTTGCGCAGGGCATACTTAACTGATATTGTCCATATTTTATACAATATTAATATCAGGCATGCTATCTTAATATAGTTGTATATCTATGTATAACTAAACAAGATAAATTATGGAACCATATTCATTTCAAACCATTAATCTACTGCAGCTATGAGAAGAAATTTACTTTTTACTTTCATTCTTGCACTGGTTTTTTGCTTGCAGGGTTTTGCACAGCAGAAGGCAATTAAGGGCCGTGTAACGGACCCGTCAGGCAAAGAGACCTTAATTGGGGTAAGCGTAAAGCTTAAAGGTACACCAACTGGAACAACTACCAATTCGGACGGGCAATTCTCGCTCTCGGTACCAACTGGCGGTGGCGTATTGGTATTTACATTCATTGGGTACCAAAGCAGGGAAATTGCAATTGGCAACCAGTCCACCTTTGAAGTTGCATTGAGCGAATCCAATGAAGGATTGAACGAAGTTGTAGTTGTTGGTTATGGCACACAAAAAAGAAAAGAGATTTCAGGTGCAATTTCTTCTGTAAAGGGATCAGAGATTGCCAACCTGGCTGTTGCCAGTGTAGACCGTGCCATTCAGGGTAAGGCTGCCGGTGTGCAGATTAACTCAAGTAACGGCCTTCCGGGTGGTGCCACAGAGGTACGTATCAGAGGTACGGGTTCTGTAAATGCGGGGAACGAGCCATTATATATTATTGATGGGGTTCAGGTTTCCTCAGGTAGCCGTACTGTTAACCTTGCATCTTCTAATCCATTAAGTACCCTCAATTCAAATGATATTGAATCTGTGGAGATCCTTAAGGATGCTGCAGCTGCATCTATTTACGGTGCACAGGCAGGTAACGGTGTAATCATCATCACCACTAAAAAAGGTAAAGCAGGTAAACAGGAAATCAATTTCAGCACCTATTACGGTGTTTCTGAATTGGTAAAAGGTATTAATTTACTGAACGGACCTGAGTGGGTTGCCTTGAGCCGCGAGTCCATCGTCAATACGGGAAACCTGGTAGGCGGTTACAATGCAGACGTAGCAAATGGCACTGCGGCCAACGCACCTACTTACGATTGGCTGGATGCAATTACCCGGAAGGGAAAAGTGCAGAACTATGAACTTTCTGTCAATGGCGGAAACGAAAAAATGCGCTATTTTATCGCCAGTTCATTCAACAACCAGCAACACCAGTTTAAAGGTTATGATTTTAAAAGAGGAACTTTCAGGGTAAATCTCGACAATAAGTTATCTGATAAATTCTCTTTAGAAACAAGGATTAACCTCAGTACGGTAACACAGAATTCTTCTGATATTCCGTCTTTCCAAAATTATAATATATTTATAACAGGTCTTGCAGGTAATCCAATTGACCCTATCTACAATGCAGACGGTTCATTGAATACAACGCTGCGTCCGGGATGGGATAACCCGTTGTTCAGTTTAGCAAATAACAAGAACCTGGGCGTTACCAATCAGGGCATAGGTAATTTTGCGTTGAACTATGACATCCTTCCGGGCTTGAGGTTCAGGTCATCATACTCGCTGGAATATACAACTACAGACGAGGAATTATTTTACGATCCAAGAAGTGCCGGCGGTATCGCCGTAAACGGAGTAGTTAGGTTTAACAAATCAAATACCGTCAACTGGCAAACCGACCAGACGTTAACCTATAACCATGTATTTGCAGAAAAACATAGCATTACTGCTTTAGTGGGTTACAATTACAGAAATGAAGTTTACAAATTGCTGAACACGCAAGGTAATGGGGTAGCGATACCAGCTTTCGGCGAAACCCTGGCAGGTACAACACCTTCAATATTGTCTTCTGTTTTCAACCAGTTCAAAACAGCCGGTGTATTTGCCCGTTTGGGATACACCTATGATGACAAATATATTATCCAGGGAACATTAAGACGCGATGGATCATCACGTTTTGGTGACAATAACAAATTCGGTTATTTTCCCGCTGTTTCAGGAGCGTGGAGAGTAAACAAAGAGGATTTCCTGAAAGACTCTAAAATTATCTCCGACCTGAAAGTACGTGCAAGTTATGGAGAAACAGGAAACAGCGAGATTTCGTTCTACCCTGGACTTTCTTTATTTGCCTCAAATGCTAATGCCTCTTATAATGGTAAGGCCGGTATCGTCTTTAACCAATTGGGAAATTCAAATGTAGGATGGGAACGTAACGTGACCAAAAACTTTGGTCTGGACTATGGTTTATTCGGTGGCCGTATTTCAGGATCAGTTGATTATTTTATTCGTACCACTAAAGACCTGCTGCTGAACAGGCCATTGCCAAATACTTCAGGTTTTGCCAGTATCGCAGAAAATGTAGGTTCACTGGAAAACAAAGGTTTTGAAATTGGCCTCTCTACCATGAACCTTACGGGCGCATTTAAATGGAATACCGATTTCAACATCACCTTCATTAAAAACAAAGTACTTTCGCTGTTAGTTGAAGGACAGGATCTTCCTGCGAACAATTTATGGGTAGGCAAGCCGCTGGGATTGATTTATGTACCGAACTGGGCTGGAGTTAATCCAGCTGACGGACGCCCAATGTGGTATGACATAAACGGAAATATTACCTATACGCCAACAGCAGCGGACAGGAAATTTTCTGAAGACAATACTAAAACACCTAAATATTATGGTGGAATCACCAATAACTTCAGCTTTAAAAACTTCGACCTTTCAGTCTTTTTCCAGTATCAGGTTGGTACTATACAACAGGATCAGTCCAGAGCCTGGTTATTGAGCGATTTCCGTTATAACTTCAACCAATACGAAGAGGTACTCAACAGATGGACTACGCCAGGACAAGTGACTGACGTACCTAGGTTATACGCTGGCGCACAGCAGCCTGGAACATCCAGTTCAGTATTTGGCGCAGGTGGCGGTACAGACCGTTTCTATTCTGATGCATCCTACTTAAGGTTAAAATCTGTTTCACTTGGATATAACCTGCCAAAACCACTTATTGCAAGGGTAGGATTAAGCAATCTGAAATTATATGTACAGGCTTACAACTTGTGGACACTGACCAATTATACTGGTCTTGATCCTGAATTTGCTGCCGGTGCCTATAATATGGGACTAGCTCCACAGGGAAAATCGTTTACTGCCGGCCTTCAGGCAAGCTTTTAATTCTTAAATCTATTGTTATGATACACAACATAAAAAAATATTTAGTTTTTACCCTTGTAGTGCTGGTTGCTTCTTCCTGTACCAAAACACTGGAAGTGACTCCAAGGACTTCCCTGGCAGCAGATGATGCGCTCACTACTTATCTGGGCGTACAGGCAGCATTAAATGGGGCTTATGCCGGATTGCGTGGCCCAGCCGGTTATACGGCTACCCCAGGTGCCGCGACTTATTACGGCAGGGAAATGACCCTGAACCCGGAGCTGCTGGCAGACAACGTAAGAAATGTTAATCCTGCTACCTGTAGTTGTAGAGGTAATACGCTGCTCATCAATGCGGTAAGCGCCCACCTGAACATCTGGAATGCGGCTTATAGCGTAATCACCAAAACAAACGTGGTGCTGGCCGCCACGGACAGACTGGCTGATGGAACCGAAGCGCAAAAAGCAAGTGTTAAAGCACAAGCATTGTTCTTAAGGGCACTCACTTATTTTGACCTGGTAAAGATTTATGCCTATAACCCTAATTTTATTCAGGGAGGTTTTAGCCTGGGCGTACCACTGGTACTGGATGCTGTTGATGATTATACCAAGGTTACCTATCCAGAAAGGGCACCAGTTACAGCTGTTTATGAACAGATTGAAAAAGACCTGCTGCAAGCCATCACTTTATTTGCTACTACAGGTGTAAATGCATCTACAGGGACTCCTTATATCGCTACCGCAGGTGCTACCCACGCCTTATTGAGCAGGTTATACCTGTACATGGGCGGAGCTAAAAATGCAGCAGCTGTTACGGAAGCTACCGCTGCACTGGCCTCGGGTATCGGTACTTTTCAGGCTACACCCGCTGCATACGTTTCTATGTGGGCTGCTGCCTCTAAACCAGAGTCTATGTTTGAGTTGCAGTTTGCTTCTACTGCAGAACTACCACAGAATCCTAACGACAATACGATACAGGCTAATTATCAGCAAGTGCTCAATGGGACTACCAGGGTAGGTTTCGGTGATATTGTGGTTTCCAACAACCTTCTGGCAGAGTATGAAGCCAACGATATCCGCCGTAATGTAATGGTAAATTACACAAGGTCTGATGGTGAACAAGTGGTAGAAACAAACAAATTTCAGGGTAGCAAAGGATCGTTTGGATTTGACAATGTACCTCTTATCAGAATTTCTGAAATGTACCTGAACAGGGCTGAGGCCAGTGCAAGATCGGGTAACGAATCACAGGCGATAACAGACCTTAACGTAATCAGGAACAGGGCCGGACTGCCGAGTATTACACCTTCTGGAACAGCTCTTGTTGATGCGATCCTTAAAGAAAGAAGATTAGAGCTCGCTTTTGAAGGTCACCGGTTTTTCGACCTTACACGTCTTGGAAAAAATATTCCAAAGGAAACCATTGCGGCTATTCCGTTCAGCGATTACAGAATCCTGGCACCATTGCCGCTGACAGAATTAGATGTCAACAAAAATTTAGTTCAAAATCCTAGATATTAAAAACATGAAATTAAATCAATCGATATATATCATCCTTGTAGCGATCACTACGTTATCCTGCAGAAAAGAAAGGGACCTGACGTACCAGGGACCGGATGTTGTAGAGTTTAGTAACCCGATTACTGGTGTCAACAGTAAATTAGCAGGACAGTCTATCGGCGGGACATCCGTAGTAGGCGATAACGCAAATATTCCTATCCGTGGCGAACGGGACAGCATCATAATACAGCTGGTGGGGCCGCAACGTGCGCAAGCAATCGATATTGACTATACAGTAGTTCCCGGAACTGCCGTTGAAGGTACTGATTATGAAATTCTTGGTACCAGGGGAAAGGTAACTATCCCTGCGAATGCCAGTGCTGCGGCTATACAGCTGAGGTTGTTCAACAGTTCTACTACCTCTACAAATGTGCGTACTGTTTCTTTCAGGATTAGCAATACAAGTATTGGCGATGTGGGAGTGAGCGAGAACTACCGTACCTATGCATTGAGCATTTTTCCGATGAAAGCTTATGTAAACAAAGTGATCAGCGCACAAAGCGGAACCCAGGGAAGCTATTTTGCCAGCAGTACAGGCCAGGTTTATACCAGTACAGTTGGTGCAGGTGTAGCAGCTGATATCGCCTACACGGTTGTTTCGCGTGTGGTGAATGGCGTCACTACATTAGTACCTGTGTTCATCTCTCCGGAAACATTAAGCGGTAATGCAGCTACTTCAGCTACTAAGTTTTCGGCAAGGGTATTTGTTCCTGCTGCAACTGTTCCTGCATACCTGCAAAGTTCATGGGCAACTACACAATTAGGAACGGTAACCGCCGTAACTGTTGCTGCCATACCTGTAACAGGTGCAACTGCTGCAGCAGCTGTCAGCAATTCTGTAGATATTGTGGAGAATGGAATTTACGGATTTGTAAATGAAGGCGGTAAAAAAGGATATATTAGAGTTAAAACTATAACAGCAGGCATTTCAGGAGCAGTCACTTTTGATGTGATGGCCCAGCCCTAAAATAAACTGAAATTATCATAAGTATATTTGTTACAATAGTAATAGAGGTGCTTATGATAGCTTCATGACTGATAATAAGAAATAAAGACCAATGAAAGTAGAAGAAATAACTGGTACAGAAGCAGTAATTGCACAGGAGAAGAAATACGGGGCGCACAATTATAGTCCGCTGCCAGTGGTACTAACAAAAGGTGAAGGTGTTTATTTGTGGGACATTGAAGGAAAAAGATATTACGATTTTCTTTCGGCATACAGTGCCGTTAACCAGGGGCATTGCCACCCTAAAATAATTGGTGCCATGACTGAGCAGGCATCCAGGTTAAGCCTTACTTCCCGTGCTTTTTATAACGATAAACTTGGTGATGCCGAAGAGTTGGTATGCAAGCAGTTTGGTTATGACAAGGCACTGTTTATGAACTCGGGATCTGAGGCGGTAGAAACGGCCATCAAACTGGTGCGTAAATGGGGATATACAAAAAAGGGCATTACACCCAATACGGCCATTATACTTGCTGCGGAAAGGAATTTCCATGGCCGCACTACAGGGATCATTTCATTTTCTACAGATCCTTCCAGCACGGATGGTTTCGGGCCTGCAAATCCAGGTTATAAGGTCATTCCTTTTAACGATCTTGAAGCGTTGGAAAAAGAACTGATCAGCCATCCGCAGATTTGCGGGTTCCTGGTAGAGCCTATACAGGGTGAAGCAGGGGTGCTGATTCCTGATGACGGATACCTGAAAAAGGCACATGAGTTATGTATTAAATACAATGTTAAGCTCATCACAGATGAGATTCAAACAGGTATTGGCCGTACAGGAAAGATGCTGGCCAGTTATTATGACGATGTCCATGCAGATATCCTGATTGTGGGCAAAGCCTTATCGGGTGGGGTATTGCCCGTATCGGCTGTCATGTGTGATGATGAAATTATGATGTGTATTAAACCTGGTGAGCATGGATCTACTTTCGGAGGAAATCCTGTCGCGGCAGCGGTTACTATCGCGAGTATGGAGGTTATGCTGGAGGAAAAACTCACTGAAAATGCATTTGCGATGGGTATGATCTTCCGCGAAAGGATGATCGCTTTACAAGATAAACATCCTGAGCTTATCAGTGCTGTCAGGGGCAGGGGATTGTTGAATGCTGTTGATATTATTCCTTCTGAGAGTTATGGCTCAGCATCAAATGTATGTTTAATGCTGATGGAAAAGGGATTGTTATGTAAAGCCACCCACAAGCATACAATCCGGTTTTCACCGCCATTGGTGATCACCGAAAGCCAGATGCTGGAAAGCTGTGACCTCATCGCGAATGTAATGGCCAGTATTTAGTGACTATTGCTTGTTTGATAATTGATGAACCATAAGAAAATATAAGTATGAAGATATTCAGATTAGCCTATAAATTTACTGCTGTTATGGCTACCGGTATGCTGCTGTATGGCTGTAACAGTAAACCACATCAGTCGGCAGATTCCGTAGTTACCGGGAAAATATGGACAGGTGATCCTGAACATCCCTGGGCAGAAGCTATGGCCATTAGTGGCGATTCTATTGTTGCCATAGGCGATTTATCTGAGGTAAAACCGTGGATAGGCAGTGAAACCAAAACAACTACGACAGATACCGCTGGATTAATAGTTCCCGGCTTTATTGATAGTCATACCCATTTTATTGACGGAGGCCTAAAGCTGTCGTCTGTACAGTTGCGTGATGCAAAAACACCCAAGGAATTCATCAGGCGGATTGCAGCTTTTGCAAAAACCGTTAAACCGGGTAAATGGATTACCGGAGGCAGCTGGGACCACCAGAACTGGGGTGGAGAGTTGCCTGAAAAAAGCTGGATTGATTCGGTTACTAAGGATAATCCTGTATGGATCAACAGACTTGACGGACATATGTTGCTGGCCAATAGCCTGGCGCTGAAACTTGCCGGACTGGATGACAATGTAAAAGACATTAAAGGAGGGGAGATCATCCGTAAAAACGGAAAGATTACCGGTTTGCTGAAAGATAATGCAAAGGAAATGGTCAATAAAATAAATCCACTTCCAGATGCCGAACAAAAAGATGCAGCGCTTGAACAGGCCATGAATTATGTAGCGTCCAACGGTGTCACCTCAATTGTAAGTGTTACAGGTACAGGATACGGCAATTACTTCGATGTATACCAAAGGGCCCATGACAAAGGTAAGATGATCACCAGGATTTATGCCGTGTCAGAACTGGAAAACTGGCAGCAACTGGCAGCCCAGATTAAATCAAAAGGCAGAGGCGATAACTGGTTGAGCTATGGTGGGGTGAAAGGATTTGTAGACGGATCTTTAGGATCTCATACGGCTGCTTTTATGCATCCCTTTAGTGATGCGCCTACAGATTCCGGCTTTTTCGTAATCCCGGAAGCATTGTTGTATAAAAGGTTGAAATCGGCCGATAGCGCTGGTCTGCAGTTATTTGTGCATGCTATTGGTGATCGCTCTATTCATACTTTGCTCAACATTTATGAGCGTATAGAAAAAGAAGACGGTCCTCGCGACAGAAGGATGCGGATGGAGCATGCCCAGCATATTCTGCCCGCGGATGTTGCACGCTTTGCCAAATTAGGAATTATTGCCAGTGTGCAGCCCTATCACGCCATTGATGATGGCCGTTGGGCAGAAAAAGTGATAGGTCATGAACGCGCAAAAACTACCTATGCCTTTAAGTCACTGCTTGACGCAGGGGCCAAACTGACCTTCGGCAGCGACTGGTTTGTGGCACCGGCATCTCCAATGCTGGGTATTTATGCTGCAGTAACAAGGAGAACGCTGGATGATAAAAATCCTGAAGGCTGGATCCCGGAACAGAAAATCACTGTTGAACAAGCTCTGAAAGGCTATACTATCCAGGCAGCTTATGCAACTTTTAGCGATAAGCAAAAAGGTTCGCTGCAAAAAGGTAAACTGGCAGACTATGTGATACTGGAAAAGGATATCACTAAAATAGATCCTGTACAGATTAAAGACGTTAAAATATTGAGTACCGTTGTTGGTGGAAAAGAGGTTTACAAAAACCCTGTGAAAAAGTAGAAAAATGTATATTCCAAGTAAGTATAAAATAACTGATGAGGCCATTATTGAGCGTTTCATCAGGGCAAATGGTTTCGCCACCCTGATCACTGCAGGTGGAGAAGCTCCAATGGCAACACATATTCCCCTCGAACTGGAGGAAAATGCTGAGGGAAAGAAAGTATTATGGGGGCACCTCGCTAAGGCTAACCCACAGTGGCAGGAGTTTACTCAGCATCCAAACGTACTGGTAACTTTTATGTCAGATCTTCATCAGTACATCTCATCGTCCTGGTATAATTTCCCGGAGGCGCCTACCTGGAATTACATGAGTGTACATGTATCGGGAAGGATAAAAATTCTTGAAGAGGCAGAAAAGTGGGAATCGGTGCGCCGGCTCACAGACCGTTATGAAACAGGCAATACAAACCCAGTTTCACTGGACGCACTACCTGAAAAAGTACTGCGTCAAATGAATGGTATCGTAGCCTTTGAAATAGAAATTCTGAAGACAGAAGCCGTTTTTAAAATGAGCCAGAACAGGGATGAGGAAAATTTCAACAGCATCCTTAGCCATCTGAGAGGCAGCAATGATGTACGGTCGATATTAGTGGCAGACATTATGGAAAACATCAGGAACGGCGTAAGCTAATCCTGATGTTTTAAACTGCATTATAAAGTTCCGTTCTGTTTACCCTGAATTTTTTCAGGTATTCCCTCGGCGCAATACCCGTGATTTTTTTAAATACCTTGTTGAAATTTATCGCGCTGTTAAACCCAGTGGCATAAGCTACAGCCGATATTCCCTCATCATCTCCCTTTATTATCTTTACACAGGCGGCATTGATCCTTATTTCCTGTAAAAAGGTAATATAGGTTTTACTGGTATGCTTTTTAAAATACTTGCAGAACGCCTGTGGCGTCATATGGCAGAAATTTGCTACCATATCTAGAGATATATCTTCTGTGTAATGGGCCAGCGTGTACTGGTATATTTTGTTGATCCTGTTGCTTTCTGCAACTGGGATAGTTTTGCTATTGCTGCCAGATGAAAGTGAAGTAAACTCGTTGAGGCTGAGGCTAAGATAGTGCAGCAGTTTCATAAAGTTCAGTAGACGGGGCAAGCCTGTCGTATTTGCAACCTTTCTTAATTTCATCTCGACGATGCCTTCGTTTTCGCGGGGGATCTGAAGGCCGTAATTTATTTGTTCTACAAAATTTTTAATCTGGTCCAGTTCCGGCAGGTTGATCAGATTACTAAAAATTGTTTTTGCATCAAAGTAAAGGTGGATTGCCTGGGCACTGCCATCTTTCATGTCCTCAAAATAAGATTCGTCCGAGCGGAAAATATGTGGCTGATTGGCACTGATAATATAAATTTCCCCAGCCGAAAACCGCTGAGTATAATTGTCAATAATCAGCGTTCCTTCACCTTTGACAATCATCGTAATCTGCATTTCATCATGGCGATGAAAATAATTGTAAGAATAAGGCAAGACATCCTCCTCAATAATTATAGAATCATTACTTGCGGGGACTGCAAATTGAACTACTTTCATCATGTTTTGATTAATTTAGGTTATGTAGATTTTTTGTCTTATCCCGGTGCCCGAATGTATAACGCTTTTGATATAAGTATTGATAATCACTGGATATTCCTCTAATTTACTGAAAAATGTTAAATAATGTTAATATTGGTTTAGTAAAACCCCTCTGAATGCTGCTTTTAGGTAGAAGTAACCAATAATGGAAGGTAATTGGATAATTTTGGATAAGTATTTTTATACGAATATTAAAATTAGATAGGTGAAAAATTCATTTAGTCGTATTCTCGATAGAACGACTTGCGGGCTGTAACATTTGGTCGTGAATTTCTCCTGACATCTAACTTCAAGTGTTGCATACCTTCGATTTAAATCGATGATGCGTATTTTTATTTATCCAGTATTATCAGGAATAGGAAAAATATTGAATTGGTAATCCATTGAATCTTAAGACAAGATTAAATTGTTTTTTCAGGCATTTCGGATGTCTATTTGTAAATGATCTAAATAAGTCTAGATTTGTAAGTGTTTCACCTTACTTTATTTGCAATGCACCATTCTTCAATTCTACAAAGTTTTAATAGGCTTTGTACCCATTATTCTGTAAAGACTTTAATTTTTACTACGTTTCTGATCGTTAACCTGCTGATCTCTGCTGCTTCATTTGCACAAAACACCAGCAGTTCCGGGGCCTCTATATCGGGTATGGTTAGTGACAACGAAGGTGGTCCGCTCAAATATGTTAACATCACTTTAAATGGCGGCAAAACCAGCCGGACAGATGAACAAGGAAAATTTACCTTCAGCAATCTGGCCGCGGGCACTTACCGCTTAAATATCAGTTTGGTGGGGTATCAGCCTCTGGTAAAACAGATAGAACTTTATGCCGATAGTACCATCAATGTTTCTTTTATACTTCAGGAAGCAAATGCACTCTCGGAAGTAATTGTCACTGCAGGAAGAAAGCCAGAGAGCCTGAAAGATGTGCCCTCATCGGTGACGGTACTAAATGCAAAGGCCATTAAAGAGCAGCTGAATGTGAACCCTTCCATCGCCGCCATCCTGGGGAACACAATTCCTGGCTTGGGTACTTCCAGTAATAAGGCCACTAATGCGGGACAAACCTTACGGGGACGTCAGGTATTGGTACTGGTAGACGGTATTCCTCAGTCTACTCCACTGATGAACGGAAGCCGGGATATCCGTACACTGGATCCTGCAGTAATCGAGCGGGTAGAGGTCATCAAAGGAGCTACCTCCATCTACGGTAACGGGTCGGCCGGTGGTATTATCAACTTTATCACGAAAAAGCCTGCTACCGACAAAACATTTAGCGGTACTACCAGCATGGGTGTTAACGGTAATTTGGTACACCCGTCAAATACGCTGGGTTACCGTGTTTCGCAAAGTTTCTCAGGAACAATTAACAGGTTTTCTTATGTGGCCAGCGGTACCTATAATTACACAGGCGTACTTAAAGATGCCAAAGGCAACGTGAATGCCCAGGCTGACGGGCTTGGTGAAAATTCCCTTTACAATGCATTTGTTAAACTTGCCTACAAAGTTGATGATCACAGTGAAATTGTTGCATCTTATAACCTGTTCAGAAGTGTACAGAATACCGATTATGTTAATTTAACGGGTAAGTATGGTGTTACACCTTCAGTTGGGCAAAAAGGGGAGGATCCGGGCGAAGCTGCGGGAACACCTTACAACCACAATGCACTTGTTTCTTATCATAACAATGCCCTTCCATTAAACAGTTCGCTGGATTTGTCTGCGTATTACAACGGTTTTATATCTATGAACCGTTATGTAGCGTCTGCCACCGCATGGTATGGCCCAGGACAAACTAAAATTCAGTCTTTCAAAAAAGGCGTTCGACTTACCTTAAATACACCCTGGAAGATGGGCAGCTTTGGCGAAGGGGAGTTGACCTACGGGCTTGATGTGCTGAACGACCGCACGAATCAAATCCTTACTGACGGACGTGTGTATATCCCTGACATGAAAATGCTTAATGTTGCGCCTTATGCACAGATGAAAATAGACCTGCTTACCAATTTTGTATTGAAGGCAGGTATCCGTTATGAAAACGCACGTGTTAAAGTCAACGACTTCAATACCATTGCCAAAGGACCAAACGGTGAAGGCAGTATTGCAGTAACCGGCGGTGAAATACCTTATAACGCAACTACATTCAATGCAGGATTGCGCTATAACAAATATGATGTATTTAACCCCTTTATCAGCTTCTCCCAAGGATTTGCGATCAACGAACTTGGCCGTATCCTGCGTAGTGCAACAAGTGGTACACTTGAAAGCATCAATACAGATCCTATTGTAACCAATAATTATGAAGCAGGTTTCAGCAGCAGGTTGGGCATAGTGAACCTCACAGCTTCTTATTACATCAGTACATCCAAATTAGGTGCCAACCTGGTTGATGTTGGGGGTTTCTTGGTACCGCAGCGTGAACCAGAAAGAATCCACGGTTACGAAATTACTGCCGATGTCAATTTGAGCCCGCAATGGACAATTGGCGGAAGTTACTCATTTGTAGAAGGTAAAGCCGAACAGGCTGGTGGCACAAAAGTATATATGAATGGCTTACGTATAGCACCGCCCAAAGCAACCGGTTATCTGGGATTTAGTCCTTTAAGTGCTCTTGACATGAAACTATTCTGGGTTTATACCGGAAGCCGCGACCGTTTTGATGTGCGTGCCACCGGATTGTATGCCAACAGTGAGGGTGCGGTAGAACCAGTTAGTATTTTTAACCTTTCTGCAGGTTACAGGATAAACAGCAAGTGGTCGGCAGGTCTGGGTGTAGAGAATCTGCTCAATAATTCTTACTACCCGGTAGTGAGTCAGTACCGTGCTATTGATGCTGAATATGTGCGCGGCAATGGTGCTACTATGAGCCTCAATGTATCTTATAGCTTTTAAGGATGACGCGAAGGATATTTTTCTGGTTTCATAAATGGCTCGGCCTGATCACGGGGTTGGTTGTTTTGGTCGTAAGTGTGACTGGTTGTATAAATGTGTTTTCGGATGAGCTGAAAGAATACTTTTATCATGACCGTTTTTATGTACCTCAGCCTTCAAATTCCGGCTTTCAGAAATTTAGTTCGTTACGTACGCAGGCGCAAAAAGCTCTCGGACCAAAAATTAAAATTTCCCGTAGTGAGATCTATCCGGCTCAGGGACGTACATGGATTTTCAGGGCGTCGGCTACCAACAAAAAAGGTATAGGTTACTGGAACTATAATAAATATTACTACCGGGTATATGTGAACCCTTATACAGGAAAAGTTGTCTACGTGGAAAACACGCTCAATGAATTTTTCCAACTGGTATTAAGTCTTCACAGGAACCTGTTGTTGGGCGATACCGTTGGCGGTTTAGTAACCGGTATATCTGCATTATGCTTTTTTATTTTGCTACTGAGTGGTCTTGTTTTATGGTTCCCACATAGATGGACTGTAAAAGCTGTGAAAAGAGGATTGGTATTCAAAAGGGGGGTCAGTAACAAACGCCTCAACTACGACCTGCACAATATATCCGGATTTTATATGCTTATTCCTGCCATGCTCATTTGTATAACCGGACTGGTATTTGCTTTTGACTGGGCCGATCAGTCGGTCCAATATGTAGCTAATGGAGCAAAGGCCCAACAAAAGAGGGTTATACCTTTGTCTACCCCAAGTGAGATTTATAATCCGGATGCAGCTGACGAAGCAATTGCCAGGCTGTTGCGCGTCCACGCCGGTGCTGATATATTTTCAATACGCTTCAGGGAAAAAAATACTGATCCGCTTGACGTTCAGGTCCGGTTGGCCAGGAACCGTACACACCTGTTTGAATGGTATTATTTTGACCGGAACAATGGTACGCTGTTAATGAAATATGGCAATTCAGATGTTAAAGGGGGCGAGAAATTCAGAAGTATGAATTACGACCTGCATACGGGGGCTTTTATGGGGCTTCCTACTAAAATCTTTGCTTTTCTCATTTCATTGCTCTGTGCAGCTATGCCTGTCACGGGTTTTATCATGTGGTACAATAAAGGGGGCAAAGGAAAGAGAAAGTAAGCTAAGTACCATGTTGATTTGTTCGCATGTGGACATATGTTGTTCGTTTTCGGACATGAAAAGGGGAGATAAATCCCCTTTTCTGTATTTTAGACAGTTTTTATTTATGGCATCAGGATGGCTATATGCAGTACAAATTCAGATCTGATTATGCTTCAACATCATCTTTTACTCATTTACAGGAATTTCAAAAGGTATAAAAATTCGTTTTTTATCAATTTGACAGGGCTTACTGCTGGTCTCACCTGCGCTTTGATGATTTACTTATGGGTAAACGATGAACTCCAGATGGATAATTTTCATACCAAGGGTAGTCGGTTATATCAAATGATGGAAAATGAGCAGACTGAAGCGGGAGCTAATACTACTGACCAAACGGTAGGCGTTTTAGCCCAGACTTTAGTGGCGGAAATGCCAGAAGTTGAAGACGCCGTTGCGGTTTCACCCTCTTACTGGATTGTCCAGAGTAAACTCTTCACGAAAAATAATAATGGTGTGGGCGGGGCCGGACTATTTGCCGGAAAGAAGTTTTTTAGCATTTTTTCCTATCCGCTGCTATCCGGCAATGTCCATGAAGTGTTAAAAGGGAAAAACTCCATTGTGATTTCCAGCCAGATGGCGATGAAGCTATTCCACACAACCAACGTGCTGGGTAAAGAAGTAGTCTGGGAAAATGCAGATATGGATTCGGAAAATCATGCAATGATTACAGGTGTATTTAAAAATATTCCGGCAACTTCTTCGTCGCAGTTTGATTTTGTTGTTTCCATAGACATGCTGATGGGCCAAAATTCCGGACTTTTGCGCTGGAGTAATCACGGGCCAAATACTTTTGTAGTACTAAAAAAAGATGCAGATTTAAATGCTTTTAATTCAAAAATTAAGGGACTCATGAAAGCCAAAGGGGAGAACCGGCGGGAACTGTTTATGAGGCCTTATGCAACTGGCTACCTGCATGGTAAATATGAGAATGGGAAACCGGCTGGTGGCAGGATAGAATATGTTAAGCTCTTCTCCCTGATCGCAGTTTTTATCCTGGTTATCGCCTGTGTAAATTTCATGAATCTGGCAACTGCCAGGGCATCTATACGAATGAAAGAGGTAGGCATCAAAAAAGTAATGGGTGCAAGTCGGGGTTCATTAATCATTCAGTACCTGTCCGAATCTCTTTTTCTTACCTTCACGTCCCTTTTTATATCACTTCTTTTGGTAGAACTGCTGCTTCCTCAGTTTAACGGGATTACCGGCAAACAGTTGTCCCTGCATTTCGAGCCCAAACTGGTGCTGATATTGATCGGGATTGCCACGTTAACAGGACTTTTGGCAGGCAGTTATCCTGCATTGTATTTGTCGGGTTTCAACCCGGCCGCTGCACTTAAAGGAAAACTGACGCATACGGCAGGAGAACTTTGGACCCGTAAAGGACTGGTTGTATTTCAGTTCACCTTATCTGTAGTGCTCATCGTGGCGGTACTGGTGGTCTATAAACAGATTGAATTTGTGCAGCATGGAAATATTGGTTACCAAAAAGACAATGTTTTATACATTGAGCCAGAAGCTAAACTGAAAAATAATGCAGGTGCTTTTATCGATGCGATAAAAAACGTCCCGGGCGTGGTTAATGCCGCTGGTATGAACAAAAGGTTTATTGGCGACTTAAAATCTACTACAGGCGAATTTAACTGGGAAGGCAGGGATCCCAAACAACTGATTGCGTTCCAGCATGCCGGCGTCGCCAGCGGGTTAATTGAGACAATGGGAATGGAAATGGCCAAAGGACGTGCTTTCTCCGATAAATTTGGATCTGACAGTCTTAAAGTCATCTTCAACGAGGCGGCGATTCAGGTAATGGGATTAAAAGAGCCTATAGGCAAGGTTTTCCGTTTGTGGGGCGAGAACATGCAAATTATCGGCATCTTAAAAAATGTTCATTTTGAATCTATGCATGAAGTTGTGAAACCCATGTTCCTCATGTACGATGCACATCATACCAATCGCATTATGGTGAAAGTAAAGGCTGGAAAGGAAAAAGAGACCATAGAAGCGCTGCAGCAGTTACATAAAGATTTTAACGGCGGGACAAGCCTTGAATATAGGTTCCTTGACCAGGACTTTCAGGAACAATACGTTGCCGAAAACAGGGTAGCACTGCTGTCCAGATATTTTGCCGCACTTGCCGTTATTATTTCCTGTCTGGGTTTATTCGGCCTGGCTTCTTTTACTGCTGAACGTAAACTCAAGGAAATCGGTATCAGAAAGGTGTTAGGGGCAAGTGAATGGGGAATTGTGTATAGTTTGTCCAAAGACTTTATTAAACCTGTGATCATCGCTATTATAATTGCGTTGCCATTGAGTTATATTCTGACTAAGCAGTGGCTGGATACTTTTGCTTACAGGATAGACCTGCAGCTTTGGTACTTCGCAGGAGCGGGCTTTGTAGCCTTGTTAATTTCCTGGATTACGGTAAGCGTGCAGGCCATCAAGGCAGGTACCAAAAATCCTATCGAATGCCTTAGGGAGGAATAAATTAATTTGACAAGTCATTGTTGTCAATGCCCACTCTGTTACGCCGTATTTCATCTTTCAGGCCGCCAAATTTATAGTTCAAGCTGATATTGAAGGACCTGAAATAGTTATTGGTCCGGTATACCTGGATAAAACCAGGTCCGGATGTCTGATTAACAAAATTCCTGTATTTAGTAAAAGGGTTTTTAATCCCGCCTGCAATTCCAAACCTGTCTTTAATAATTTCTTTATTGAAGTTGAACGCTGTATAAAAAAAGCCATTTGTACGGCCTTGCAATCCTGTTGGGCTATGGCTATTCACGCTAAAGTCGGCATTGAGGGCCCAGCCTCGGTTAAGTCGAATTACATTTGATAAAGTGGAAGAATACATTAACAAATTATTGTTCACCTTTACGCCGTCAACCTCACCGGCAAGCCATAGATACATGGCATTGCCGTTCAGGCTTGCCCGGTAAATGCCTGCCGCATAACCAAAGTTAAAGTTCAACCCCAAACTACTTGACTTACCGGTATTGGCGTAGGTAATCCGGCTTACCTGGGCTACCGGATCAAAATTAATAACCTGAAGGTCAAGGTTATTAATAAATGAGTAGTCCAGTCCAAGGTTTACCGATATTTTTTTGTTTATCCCATAGCCCAGCTGAATATCATTCAACACTACCGGGCGCAGGTAAGGATTTCCAGTAATTTCATAATTAGGATTTGAGCGGTCAATATAAGGATTAAGCCGGTTGATGCCAGGTCTTCTGATCCTTTGCGAGAAACCCATGTTTAAGCTGCTTTCATTTTTAAACCGTTTGTTCAGTGCAATAGAAGGCACCAAATTGAAATAACTTTGTTCAGCGGTGGTTGCCGTACTTGTGAATTCCGCGTCGATTTTGGTGCCCTCAAGCCTGGCTCCGGCATTAATATTCCAACTTCCCAGGCTAATCTGATAAGAATTATAGGCGCTGAATACATTTTGAGTATTGGTGTATTCGTTTGATAGACCATTATCCTGCTCAAACTGGTTAACAGAAGCATTAAAATAACTGTAATCAAAATCACTGGTATTTTTCCTTAGAATCCCTTTCAGTCCTCCTTCAATATTTACATTCTTTATCGGCGTGCTAAAATCCACCTGAAAGCTGTGTTCCTTAAATCGCTGATTATTATTTTGCCGGAAATCAGGTGTGTTAAAATTCATCTGCTGATCAAATGTTATGTTGCTGCCCCTTTTAGGGCCGTTTGTGCTATAGAGATAGGATAGTGTAAGTAACTGGTTCTTTTTGGCTTTAAATCCTAACTCGTAGTTTATCCCTGCTTCCGTTCCATTAGCTGTAGCTTTTCCGTCATTAACAAAACTATATTGCTGATTGCTGCCACCCGTCATTATTGATGATTGACCTGATTCAGTATGGTCCCGGCTGGCATTGTAGTTCAATTGCGCGCTGATCAGATTTAGGCTGTCAACCTGATAACTCAAAGCGGTAATCAAATAGGCTGTTCTGGTGTTTAATTTTTGGTAGCCGTGCTGGTCAAGGACAATAGGTTGATCCGCTGTACTCAAACGGTAGCTTGAATTACGCGTCTCTGGGGTGTTATTTATACTTCCACCAGCATTTGCTGAAATGCCAAGTTTACCATATTTTGCTGAAATGGATGTACCCACACCTGGTCCCCCTGCCGGTCCGCTTTCGTTGATATTCAATGTGGCGGTATAGCCATCATTGATTCTTTTATTGGTGATAATATTGATGATACCTGCTAGCCCCTCAGCGTCATATTTTGAAGGGGGTATGGTAATCACCTCAATCCGGTCAATGGTAGATGCAGGCATGCTTTTCAATACCGCTTTCAGGTTGTTTTCCATGCTGGCTGACGGTTTACCGTCTATCAAAACTTTAAAACTTGAGTTACCTTTTAACAGTAAGTTATCATCGCCGTCAACCGACAAATAAGGTACTTTGCGCATCATCATCAGCATATTGTTGCCTTTACTTTCGGGGTCAGCTTTCAGATCATAAATTATCCTGTCGGCTTTTTTCTGGATTACCGGCCGCTCTTTCTTTACATTAACTTCTTTCAGCATTTTTACCTGGCCGGAACAGGTGAATACTGCCAGGCCGATGCAGATGAACGTGAGTGACCCAATGAGGGTTTTTAAGTGTTTTTTCATAATTATCTGTCAAAAAGATGGAGAAATTTGGGGCATAGGAATTCCCTGAGAATGAAATTCCTTTAAAAAATCAGATGTATGTTGTTTAATGTTGGTTGGCGAGGAGCCTATAACTTTCTGTTAGTGCTGTTTTTTTGCAGTAAAAGATAGTAGGCCAGGAAGCCTGCGCTGATAAAAACTATTTCCAGGCCGTAAGGCAGAGGTGATTTTTCGGCACTAAATGGTACGAACTCCATTACCACCAGTCCCATTCCGGCAAATAACAAGATAATGCCCCATTTCAGGGCTTCGCTGCCTGAAGACAGCAGTGCCAGGAACTTCAGCCCGGTTTCATCCAGGGGGCCTGACTCAATAATTCTTTTTTTAAGCCTGTAATTATACAGCGCAAGAATGAAAATAGCTACCAATGCAAAAAAGATGATAACTACTATAAATGGCATTAACTGTTTCATATTGATTCCTGATTAAGTGATTTGCTACAGTAGTCTTCAAATCATTGGAGCCGGTTGCAATTATATATAAAAATTTTAATTATTTTCTGCAACCGTTAATTCACTTCTGGCGACTACTGTATATGTTTGATGAAAAGGAAATTGTAAAACGAATTGTAAAAGACGATTTCCGGGCTTTTGAGCTGCTGGTAAAGCAATATGAAAAGCTGGTATTTTATGTTGTTCACCGTTTGGTGCAGGGCCAGCATAATAAAGAAGATATTTGTCAGGATGTATTTATCAAAGTCTATCAGAATATTGGAAAGTTTCAATTTCAATCCAAACTTTCCACGTGGATTGCCAGGATTGCCTATTTAACGGCAGTAGATTATACCAGGAAAAGCAAGAAGGATTTCTTCTTAGAATATCCAGATGATATTGATCGTTATCATTTTACAGATGAAAATCCAGAGGAAGAGCTTATCCAAAAAGATGCGGCTGCGTATATAAATTCTATTATTGAACAAATGCCAATCCAGTATCAGACGGTAATTACTTTGTATCACCTGAACGAGTTTTCATGTGCCGAAATACAAGATATTACTGGGATACCTGAGGGAACAGTGAAGAGCTATCTTTTCAGGGCCAGAAAGCTGATGAAAGAGAAGATGCAAAAGGATATAAATAAAAATGGTTATGAAAGAAATGAGTGACGAAGAATTACAGCATCTTGCAGAGCAGGGTGGTGCGAAAAATGAAAATCTGAGTTTTGTAGAAAAGGAGGAATTAATGGCTTACCAGAATTTGTTTAAAAGTCTGCATGCAGAACCTGCCGAAGGTCTGCCGTTCAATTTTGCAGCTAATGTGCGCCGGAAAGTGCAACAGCAGGCCGCAATGAAAGGCGACCTGAAATTCCAGTTCATACTGTTGTTTATTTTCACATCTATTCTTGCGGCCGCATTTGGACTGCTTCAGTTCATCAGTCCTGCAGCAACTGAGCAGTTGACAAGCATTTCGCCACCACTCAAATGGAGTGCAGGCCTGGCAGTGCTGATGTTCTGGTGCGTTAATCTACTAACTACAGGGGTTCAAGGCCTGAATAAATTCGGTAAACAGCAGTAAAACAGGCATGTTTTGGATTAAAAGAAATTAAACTATTCTATATACTGACGTTTTAAGGGAATGATAAGAGCAAACCAACTAGAACTGCTTGTTGGGACTAAAATAGGCTGGTTATACCATTCACAAGCTTTTTTAGTTAACTTATGCCATTGATTATATCAAATTATGCATAAAAACAAAATTGCTGTACGTCCATTGATGGCTGTCCTCGCATCAATATTAAGCGTTCAGATTGGAGCTGCTATAGCCAAAGACTTGTTTCCGGTCTTGGGTGCCGCCGTAACTGCTGCGGTACGAATCGGGTTAGCGGCATTAATTCTGTTAGTTGTAAACAGAACCAATTTCAAAGCTTTAACCAGGGATCAATGGAAGGCAGTTATCCCGTACGGTTTGTGTCTGGGAGCCATGAATTTTATATTTTACCTGGCCTTGTCGCGTATACCCCTGGGTATTGCAGTCACATTTGAGTTTATAGGCCCTTTGCTGTTGGTTGTACTTAGTTCAAAAAAGCTTATCGAGTTTGTGTGGGTATTACTTGCCTTACTGGGCATCATATTAATGACTCCCTGGAATAATACCAACATCGATCTGTTAGGTGCAGGGCTGGCATTGCTGGCAGGTGCTTTTTGGGCGGGATATATAGTTTTGGGCCAAAAGGTATCTGCAGTATTGGATGGAAGACAGGCCGTCACCATAGGAATGCTATTTGCCTTCGTCATAGTATTACCATTCGTTGGTACCAGTAATGGCATTTTCAACTTTAATATCACTTTGCTTATACCAGGTTTCGCCCTGGCATTATTTTGTAGTGCACTCCCTTTTTCTTTAGAAATGTACGCACTTAAGTATGTGCCTACTAAAACATTCAGTATCCTGATGAGTATGGAACCAGCGGTGGCGGCCATCTGTGGATTGATATTTCTTAGGGAGCACCTTTCCGTGCTGGAATATGCCGCGATATTATTGGTGGTTATAGCTAGTGCAGGGGCAACTATTGGCAGTAAGGAAGTCCTTATACAGGGAGAGTAAACCAAAACGTACTGCCTTTCCCCAATTGGCTTGTCACTCCGATTGTTCCACCGTGCCTTTTAATAATTTCGGAACTGATGTATAAACCAAGTCCCAGACCTGCATATTGTAAACCAGTAATATCTGCGCGGAAATACCGGTCAAACAGATGTGGTTGTTTTTCTTTGGGTATTCCAGGGCCCTCATCAATGACCGATAAGCGGGCATTGCTTGCTATCCTTTCAATTTTTACTCTAATTGTCCTTGAATCTGGCGCGTACTTAACCGCATTGTTAATAAAGTTAACAATTACCTGGTCAATCCTCGTGGCATCAGCATCTACCTGTAACTCCAGATCTCCTTCAGTAACAATATGATAATCGCCCGCTAGCCGTATATGATTACAGCAGTCTTCAACCAACTTAGCTAATGTAAACCTGATCTTATTCAAGTGCAGTTGACCTTCTGTCAGTTTATTGGCATTAAGCAGGTCTGCGATGAGCGTATTCAGCTTGTTTAAACTTTTATTCGCTTGAGTGATCAGTAAAGGCATCATCTCAGCAGAGGAGGGATCATCTTTTATTTTGTTAAGCAATTGAAGTGAGGCCTTCAAACTGGTAATCGGAGTTCTCAGCTCATGACTGGCCATGCTGATGAACTCGTCTTTCTGCTGCATGGTTTTTCTTCGGGTGGTAACGTCCATAAAAGTCCCCAGACCCCCGGTTAGGGTGCCTTCGTTGTCAAAGATGGGGGCCGCATTAATTGAAATATAAAAACAATCACCTTTTGGTGGCTGTACACCTATTTCATGGTCATACACAGGTTTCCCTGTCTGCATAATAATAGACATAGGGTGTTCGTCTGGAGGCAGTGGTGTTCCGTCCAGCCTCAGGTTCTGCCACCTTGGATCGTCATACGTTCTGCCTGTAATCTCACTTTCTTTAAGCCCTAATATTTTTTGGGCCATAGGGTTGGCATAAATAAGGTTCCTTTCTGTATCTACGATTCCCACACCTTCGGCCATGGTATCCAAAATGCGTGCTAAGTCATCTGTTTTTTGCCGTAATTCCTCCTGTACCCTATAAGATTCGGATAAAGCTGCTTTGAGTTGCTTTTCACTTTCCTCAAAACTTTTGCGATAGGTAATATCATCGAGTACAGTGAAGCCATAGGTTTCGCCCTGGTCGTTAAAAAGAATAGTAGTAATGTCAACCCATACCCTTGATTTATCTTTATGAAAAAGACAGGCCTCAAGCTTAAAAAAAGGAAGTTTCTTATGCCATAATGCCTCCTGCAGATGATGCCAATGCTCAATAAATTCCGGGCAGGCATAGTCCAGAATTTTGGTACCCTCAATTTCCCCTTCGGTATATCCCAATAATTCCGTGACAGCTTTGTTTACCTTGACTATGGTCAGGTCGGCATTTATAATTTTGCTGGCCGCACTCGTCAATTCAAATATGCGGTTGAACTTATCGTTACATTCATCAAATCGCGTTCTATAATCTGTTTCCTGATCCTGCATGCCTTTTTATTGCTAATCTGATCTCATTAACAGGAAAAGTCACGTGTGGTTTAAAAATTATTTGCTAAATTTTACTTCAACAGGATCGGTTTATATTTTAAACGAACTTATCAAAACCTGAGCCGCCCTGGTGTGTTAACCGTCGTATTCTTATGGCAAATTATCATATTGGTTGTTCAGGTTTTCATTATAAACATTGGAAGGAAACATTTTATCCGGCTAAACTTCCGGTAAAAAAATGGTTTGACTACTATAGCCGGCGTTTCGATACATTGGAACTCAATGTAACTTTCTATAGATTTCCACAGGTCGCTACGCTGGAGAAATGGTTTAATGAAAGCCCTGAACATTTTCGTTTTGCCGTTAAAGCACCCCGGGTTATTACGCACTTTAAAAAATTCAATAACACTGAACGGATGTTGGATGACTTCTATGGTACAGTGAAAGAAGGTTTAAAGCATAAATGTGCTTGCTGCCTTTTCCAGCTTCCTCCCAACTATGTTTATACTGAGGAGAAATTGGAAAGAATTTTAAACGCCCTCAATGATGATATTCAGAATGTGGTTGAATTCAGACATGAATCGTGGTGGCGGGATGATGTGTTCAATAAACTGGGCAATAAGAAGATCAGTTTCTGCGGGATGAGCCATCCATCGTTACCCAGAGATATTGTTGACAATACAGAATTCTTTTATTACCGGTTCCACGGCGAAGATAGCCTGTATGCTTCCAATTATACTTCGACGCAGTTGGAGCACTTTGCTAACGAGCTGAAGGGCAATGCCAAAATTAAAGAAGCATATGTTTTTTTCAATAACGACATCGAAACTTATGCAGTATACAATGCCCAGGAATTATGTGGGATGATGTAAGCTTTTTTCAAATGATACTACTTTATGAATTTCTTTTAATTGTCTTTACTGAATAAAAGCAAACTATCTAAATTTGAATAGGGTTGAATCATCGCGTTTTCTTCCACGGTGCTATAGTAGATGTTTTTGCGCCTGATATTTAATAGGGGCTTTTTATGTTTTGTAAGAAAAACCACTAATGTATCTAAAAAGTTCTGTGAATATTTCTTTTCAGACATACCTGCGTAGGCAATTGCACTGCCTTGTTGCAAATCCCCTTTATAATTTTTTAACACAATGCCAGAAAATATCTTAGTAGCGCCGGTAACTGTATCTACATGTGTAAGTTGCAGCGAGATGATAATTGAAGCAGTGGCTTTTAGATCTAAAATAAATGCTTTTGGAGGGATGGATTCATCCGATTTAAAATAGTTAGAATCCGCTAGGGGCAATGACTTTGCGGAATTCTTAGTCCTGCCGGGTTGGCAGGCCAGCAGAAAAAGGTAGAAAATGTTAAGAAGGATGACGAGCTTTTTCATAAGTTTCATGCCAGTTGAGCATTAATAATTGCTGTTTGAGAAATTGGAATTCTTCCAACCGGCTATCCAATTATCTGCAACCATGTGAAAAAGATCATCATCAGTTCTACTTTTAAGAAGGTCCAAACCAAAAGCTACATCCTTCAATAACCAATTTTTACTATTCAGTGTAAGCCATGCTTCCCTTAGTTCATTTCTGGATAAATAATGGCTGAATAATTCTTTCTGATTTTTACTTTCAATCAGCCAGGAGGGTATATGTTCAATTGAATTTAATGTTTCTACTGGCGCTATTTCAAGGGAGCAGGCATTTTGTAAATGTAAATTGGTGTTAAGTATGCAGAGCGATGACGGAAAATCACCATTATATTCATCAAGGTTTTTGATATGCTTGAATGGCTTTTTATTTTTGAAGAATGTCAGGTGTTCAAATTCATTAGGATCATCACCATAGTCTACAATAAACCGGTCAATTCCATCATACCCTTCAAAATCAATTGAATGACAGAAATGGATTATTTCATCCGTTAAACCATCTTTATTCATTATTATTTTTAAAAGCATTAGCGTAATGAACTGATCAGCATTTCTTGCTATCTCAGAAATGTAACCATCCTCCAAAATATATTCAGCAAAAGTAGGTTGACGCTCACAAAAGAAATGTTTGATTACTCCGTGATAAAAAGCCCCGTGTCCTAAAAATAGCGGAATCAGACAAGGTGGGTGTGGATACCAATATGTCTCTAAGGCGTGGAAATCATTGATATGCAAGGGATACGAAGTTTCATTTCGTAGTAGTTTTAAGATCCTGTTATCCAGGTTTAGTTTTTCTGTAATTCTGTATATATCTTTCATTTAGTTCGCGATGAATGGTAATAATGAGAAATAACTGAAATTTACAGATAAAAAAACCTATTCATATGAACAAATGCTCGTATTGTGTATATTGGATCATGAAGTTCATCTATATAGTAGTAACTGGAATTCTCTTGGATAGAATTTTGACAGATTTAATCCGGCCGACTTCAAATGTGAGAACATTAACCTGATTCTGATATAAAATAAACATGAAACAAAAATTACTTTGTGCTTTCCTGCTTGCAGCAGGTGCTATTAGCGGCGCATTTGCCCAAAATGCTCCAGATTCTCAAATGCTTGACCGTATCCGCGAAGAGGGTATGTCGCATTCCAAGGTGATGGAAACCGCTTTTATTCTTACAGATGTAAGTGGTCCGCGGCTGGCTAACTCGCCAGGTTTAAAACGCGCACAGGATTGGGCAGTAAATGCCCTCAAAGGCTGGGGCATGGTAAATGCCAAGCGCGAACCCTGGGGCAAGTTCGGAAAAGGCTGGGAAGTGCAAAAAAATTATGCAGCCATTACCGTACCGTATTACCACTCCATTATTGCTATACCTAAAGCCTGGACTCTGGCACCAATGGGCTTGTCTCAGGAGGGGTAATGGTTCTTAAAGTTGACACCGTTACCGATCTGGATAAATATAGAGGCAAACTGAAAGGTAAAATTGTCATGTTGGATACCAAACCATTGGTGGAAAGATCCTTTAAAGCGGACGCTTCACGCTTTACTGACGCTGAACTTACTGAATTGGCTGGGCAAACTGCCGCAGTTGGTGCCAGGCCAAGATCAGGAGGTAACCTCAGCGCATTGGCAACTTTTCGTGCGGCCTTAAATAAATTTTATATAAATGAAGGCGTAAGCCTGGTACTTAGCCAGGGTCGCGGCACAGACGGCACATTATTTACCAGCGGTGGTACTGCATATGCAGACACTGCTAAAGCCGTATCGCCAGAATTAGAAACCAGTAGTGAAGATTTTCAACGCATTTTACGGCTGGTCAATGGCGGAGTGCCGGTAACGCTTGAAGCCGATGTAAAAACCCAGTTTTTTACAAACGATTTGAATGGTTATAATGTAGTTGGCGAAATAGAAGGCTCTGACAAGAAAAGTGAATTGGTGATCATTGGTGGTCACCTGGATTCATGGCATGCAGCTACCGGGGCCACAGATAATGCAGCCGGAAGCGCAGTAATGTTAGAGGCCATGCGGATTTTGAAACGTATAGGGTTTAAACCACGCCGTACTATCCGTGTTGTATTATGGAGCTCTGAAGAACAAGGCTTACACGGGTCACGGAATTATGTGTTAAACCACTTTGGCGATCCTAAAACAATGATGCTCAAACCTGAGCAGGCAAAAGTATCTGCTTATTATAATTTAGATAATGGTGCTGGTAAAATACGCGGAATATATACACAAGGAAATGAAGCTATTGCTCCAATATTTCAATCTTGGTTAGATCCAGTTAAAGACCTTGGCGCAGGTACTGTCACTATGCGGAATACTGGTGGTACAGATCACCTGGCTTTTGATGCAATTGGTATACCAGGCTTCCAGTTTATACAGGATGGGCTCGATTATGGAAGCCGCACCCATCATAGTAACCAGGATACTTATGACCGTTTGGTTGAAGATGACTTAAAACAAGCTGCGACAGTTGTAGCCACTTTAGTATATCAAACAGCTCAACGCAAAGAATTAATGCCAAGAAAAGAGCTTCCTAAAGCAGCTCCCGCAAAGAATTAAAACTGTAAGTTTCCAACTAGAAATCTGCCACGGTCTGATTTGGTGGTATAGGCGGAAAGCATTTGTATGAATTGTAAATATATTATATTTTAGCCTAATAGATTTACATGATGAGAACCTTGATTCGTACAGTTTTGTTATTTTATTTTTTACTTTTTAACATCGCATGTTTTGCTCAACAGTCTGACAGGTTATCCCTGTCAGATAAATTGTACGGACTCTCAAAATTTTGGAGCGAAGTGAACTACAATTTTGTTTATAAATATAAAATCGATGCTGATCTTTGGGACAGGACCTATAAGCAAGCGATCGAAAATGTTCAAAAAACAAAAACAGATTATGAATACTACCGTGAATTGAAAAAGCTGTGTGCAGTTTTAAAGGATGGACACACTAGCGTATACTTTCCGGATCAGATTCAAAACAAAATTTTAACGTCTAATTTTGGAGATGTGCGCATGTCATTGATGAATGTTGAAGGTAAAACTTTGATTGTTCAGACAAACAAGAGCCAGGAAAAAGCAATACCCTTTGCAAGTGAAGTAGTAAAAGTTAACGGATTAGCGACTGATGAGTATCAGGATAGGTTTGTGAAACCGTATATCTCCAGTTCAACACAACAGGGAATTATCAATAATGCCAGCTCGCAACTTCTAAGCGGTTTGGAAGGTGAGGAGTATGACATCGAAATCACGACACCAAAAGGACAGCTTCAAAAGCTACATCTGGTCCATGCTACGACTGTCGAAAAAGAGGTTAGCCCTGCGTTTATTGGGAATAAACCTCCATTTGAACTCAAATGGTTACGGGGCAAAATTGCTTATGTAGGTATAAACACATTCGATGACGCATCCGTAGTAAAAGAATTTGTTAACAGCCTACCTGAAATCACAAAAGCACAATCCGTGATTATTGATATAAGAAATAATGGGGGAGGAAGTTCAAAGAATGCAAGAGAGATCGCTAAATACTTTATAGCTGGTAACCTGATTTATGGCGCCAGGAATTACAGCCGCGAGATCATCCCTACAGACAGGGCCCTGGGTTCTTTCCTCGAAGCTAAAGACACTGTGGCCGGGCGTCCTCAATGGGGCCTGAGTGCCAGCGAATGTAAAGAATATTACAATTCATACACAGGCAATACTTTCCATGCCTACAAATATGCGCCTGATACAGTGCAAGAGGTCGCAAAAATAAAAGTGCCTGTCATTGTGCTCACCAGCACGTATACGGCATCGGCTGCTGAAGATTTTCTAATCTACCTGGACAGGGAAAAGAATATTACCAGAGTTGGCGACTTTACCAATGGAAGTACTGGTCAGCCTTTACAGGTAGCACTTCCAGGGGGAGGTTCGGCATGGATATGTACCAAAAAAGTAACCTTTTCAGATGGGAGGGAGTTTGTGGGAAAAGGAATAGAGCCGCATGTAATAGTTAAGCAAACAAAGAACGATATCCTATATCCCTCCAAATTTGATGGACAGCTTAAGGCAGCTATTGAAAAACTTGCGGTGATTTCTAAAGATATTTCAAATTAGAGAAGAATTATTTCAAAAGCAGGCGGATTAAAAAACAATATTTGTAAGCAATGGGTTCGATCAGATATCGATAAATCTGAAAGGTACATTCTTAGTAAATTAACGAAATGAAATTGTCTAAAAGAATTATATTATTTGCTACGGGTGCCCTGCTGTTTGCCGGCTGTTCCGTTCAGCAACCAGCAATTACAAACAAAACTAATGCTTTTGTAAAGGGAGCAGATATCAGTTGGCTGCCACAGATGGAAGAGAGTGGTTTCAAGTTTTATAGTGATCAGGGTAGTGAGGAAGACTGTTTCAAGATACTTAAAGATCATGGTATTAATACGATCAGACTGCGAACGTGGGTAGACCCATCGAATGACAAAATCAATGGACACTGCAGTACCAACGAAACCGTTGCCATGGCCTTACGTGCGAAAAAAATGGGAATGAGGGTAATGATAGATTTGCATTATAGCGATAGCTGGGCCGATCCTTCTAAGCAGAAAAAACCAAAAGCATGGGAGGGACATGATTTTTCAACATTGAAAAAGGATGTGTACGACTACACAAGCAGTGTGATGGTAGCACTTAAAGATGCGGGAATATATCCTGAATGGGTCCAAATTGGCAATGAAACCCCAGAAGGGATGATCTATCCTGAAGGTAGCACGTCAAACTGGCCACAGCTTGCACAATTAATTAATGAGGGCTATGAAGCTGTCAAAAGGATAAGTCCTGCAACTAAAATAATTTTACATGTTGACCAGGGAAACAACAATATCCGGTTTCGCAGCTGGTTCGATCAGGCAAAGCTAAATGGCGCAAAATATGATGTAATAGGGTTGTCGTATTATCCATATTGGCTTGATGGTAAGCCTGATTATACGTTGTCAATCGGTGACCTTGGAAATAATTTAAAAGATTTATCGGATCGCTACAATAAAGAGGTAATGATAGTTGAAGTAGGTAATGAAGACAATAAGGTGCAAAACACTTATGACCTGCTTATGGCCACTATGAAGAAAGTTAAGGAGGTTCCGTCAGGGAAAGGTTTGGGCGTAATATATTGGGAGCCACAAGGGGCAAGGAGCTGGAGCAAATACGCATTAAGCGCCTGGGGTGAAGACGGAAAGCCGACGAAGGCTTTGGACGCCTTTTTAAATTATTAATTTTACGAAACCTAATTTAGCCTTTTTAGACTATAATTGGATCAAGTCATAAACTTGTGGATGTGGCCGGAATAAAAATTTTTTCGGCTGCCGGCCATCAAAATGCGGAATTTTGGGCATAAAAAAAGAGATCATTTTGATCTCTTTTTTTATTTAAGTCGGGGTGGCAGGATTCGAACCTACGACCTCCTGCTCCCAAAGCAGGCGCGATACCGGGCTACGCTACACCCCGAACTTGACCAACAAGTCCAGTTATGAATAACCTTCGTTGTTGTTGGGATTGCAAAAGTACAACATTATATTTAGTAAGCAAATATAATTGAGTTTTTATTTGAAATAATAAACATAATATATGTTCTCGAGCTCTTATTAATTGCTTATTTACTGATTTACAGAGAGTTCCTTAAGGTAACTTTAAACGGAATTTTTATACGCTCTATTGAATTTTTAAGCACTAGTTCCGCGCTTTTCTGACCCATCATTTCAAAGTCCGTGGAAATTGTGGTTATACCATCAAGAATAATCTTTTTGATCGGTACCTCATTGTATGAAATCACTCCGATGTCCTTTCCTACAGTGAGTTTTCCCGCAAGTATTTTTTCTATCAGCATTACCAGGTCATCTTCGGCCAAATTAATATATACACAACCAGATTCAATCTGCTCATGCTGCAAACAATGCACAATCTGGTGCGCAAAATTGTGCTGCCTGCAAAATCTCACAAATCCAGTGAGGATCATTCGCGAGTAATAAGTCTTTTTTGGGAAAATGATTTTTATCGTATGATATTTACGCAGATGTACCGTCAGTTGTGTCAGTGCTGAAAAAATATCGTGTTCAAAATCCTCATACACAGCACCAAATTTGCCAGTTACGTTTTCCGCAAGCTTGTCCATCAGGATAAGTTTATCTTTTGGCAGTTCGTCAATAAGATCGTAACCCATCTCTACATGCTCATTGAAGTGGGGGATAATTACACACTTGTTGTAGTGATCAGCTTTTTCCTCAATCAATCTTTTAAATAACTGAAAATCATTATTGTAAATGTAAAAGTCAATGGAAGCTTCAGTTCCCAATGTGGCGGCAAAAGCATCGTAGATTAGTTTTTTATGAATGCTGAGCTTATTAAACAATAACAACACCTTAACCGGACGATGAAAACAGGTGCTGACTATAAAAAAGCCTTTGCCTGCAACTGAGATAACCAGGCCTTTCTTTTTTAGTTCGGCATAAGCCCTTTCGATTGTGCTCCGGGCAGTTTCCAACGCACAACTCAGCTCATTAATAGATGGTAGAAGGTCGTTTTTTTTGATCTCACCAGATTGAATACCTTTCATTATCGAGTTGATCAGCTGAAGGTACTTTGGTGTGATGGAGTAATCGTCAATCCTAACAATTTTCAGAATATTGTTCATGTTAAGTCTGCTTCAGTTAATTTTATACAAAATATATAATCCGTGGTCCTGAACAAATTTTTGAAAGATTTTTTATATTTCTGAACAGCTTTATGCTTAGGGGCTTAAATCATTTGGTCATATCAAACCGGATGTATTTATAATCGATAATCAAGCATCTCTGTTAAACTTAATAGGGCAGGCCATTAATCCTTTGCCGGTTCGCTACGTCTATAGGATATAAGTTAGGTAAACCTTTAAAAAAACACAAATATGAAAACTGTAAAAAATTTGATGTTACTATTAGTAACCGCCGCATTGTTAAGCTCGTGTTATGTTCAGGAACAAGGAAGAGGCGGAGGACGCGGCCATGGGCACGGACATCACGGCCACGGACCACGCAGAGGCTGGTAAAAAGTTATTTTTCAGCCTTGTTGTAACCTTTTAACTGGTGTTTGCATCTTAATGGTGTAAATACCAGTTAAAATGAGAAATATAATCTACTTACTGTACATTGCCATTCTTTTTTTGTCTTTCCATGCAACTGCCCAAAGTAATTCCGGGAAGTTGACAGGTAAAGTGCTCGATGAAAAAAATGCCCCGATATCATACGCCTCGGTGAGCTTGTTAAAAGCACAGGACTCAACTATTATCAAAGGCTCTATCACTGAGGATAACGGATCTTATCTTTTTTCAGGATTGGCTGACGGGAAATATATCATAGCTATCAATATGATCGGTTATGCACGGATCTTCAAAGGGCCTTTCTCCATTGATGCCACACATAAAGCACCTTTAGTTAGTACTGCAGAGCTGAAACCTACAGCAAAACAATTGAACAGCGTTGACATTGTAAGCCGTAAGCCTTTAGTTGAAAGACAGGTAGATAAAACAGTGCTGAATATAGAAAACAGCGTACTCGCTGCTGGCAATACTGCCATGGAAATCCTGCAGAAAGCACCGGGAGTGACGGTTGATAAGGATGGCAATATTAGCCTGAGAGGGAAAAAAGGGGTGCTGGTTATGCTGGATGGTAAACCCACCTATATGTCAAGCGAGCAACTGGCCAATTTACTTCGTTCTACTGAAGGCAATGCCATCCAATCTATCGAATTGATTACCAATCCTTCTGCAAAATATGACGCGGCCGGAAATTCAGGTATCATCAATATTAAATTAAAGAAAAACCGTAATTCCGGAACAAATGGCTCGGTAAATGCCGGTGCCGGATATGGCAGGTATTACAAAGCAAATTCCGGTATATCTTTAAACCACAGGGAAAAGAAATTCAATGTGTTTGGGGAATTTAACTATTCCCGGAGGGAACAGTTTCATAATCTGGATATTGTCCGGGTAAACAATACTGCTCAAAACCAAACTTATTTCGATCAAACAAGTCGTGCAACAGGGCCAAGGCGAAACCTGAATTATAAAGGCGGGTTCGACTTTTTTTTGAATGATAAAAACACGATAGGACTTGCGGTGAACGGCTATGACGGAAATGGGAAAAATAAGCCGGATGTAGTTACGCGCATCGGAAGCCAGCCCGGACAGACAGATTCTTCTGTGGTTGCATTTAATCCTGGCGCCTATAAATACACTGGCACCACCTACAATGTCAATTATAAAGGCACTATAGACACCGCAGGACAGGAAATTAGCGCCGATGTGGATTATTCCAGATACGGTTCAAGGCAGAACGATGAATACCGCAATACCTACCTGGATGCTGCGGGACAGTCTTATCGCAGCCCTTATATCTTTAGAAGTTCAGCACCTACCAACATCCGGGTTTTTGCAGCTAAAACAGATTATACATATCCTTTCAACAAAACAATGAAAATGGACGCCGGCTTAAAAAGCAGTGTGGTAAGTACTGATAATAATTCTGTTTTTCAGAACTTCTTAGAAAATGCCTGGCAGGATGATATAACACGCAGCAACCAGTTTAAATATGATGAAAATATCAATGCCGGATACCTCAATCTGAAAAAGGAATGGACTGGCCTCACCATGCAACTAGGCTTAAGGGCAGAACAAACAAACTCGAAAGGGAATTCACTAACAGAGAAACGGGTATCTGAGCGTCATTATTTGAATCTTTTCCCCAGCGTTTTTATCAATAAAGTCCTGTCTAAAAACAACGATCTGGGTTTCTCGTACAGCCGAAGGATAGACCGCCCTGATTATGGGGATCTTAATCCCTTCATATCTTTTGTAGACCTATATACCTATGGAATAGGAAACCCATTTTTAAACCCCCAATACACCAATTCATTTGAGGTTTCCTATTCTTATAAGAAAACACTTAACGCAACCCTTGGCTACAGTAATACCAGTGATGCCATCACCCGGGTTTTGTTATCAGATACGTTGAAGAAAACATTGTTCATCACCTCCCAGAACCTCGCTAAGAAAAAATCTTATAACCTTAATATCAATTCCCCGCTTACTATAGCTAAATGGTGGACGACCAACAACAACCTTACTATATTTTATAATAAATTCAGTACACCAAATTTGCTTGGTGTGCCGTATAGCAGTGGTAAACTTGCTTTTAATGCCAATACCAACCAAACGATAACACTTAACTCGACTACCAACTTTGAAATGTCCGGCTACTATCAATCTTCCATGGTGGAAGGAACGCTTTCCATGAAACCGCAGTATGGGATAGACCTGGGAATGAGTAAATCGTTCGCCAACAAAAAGCTGACTTTTAAGTTGGCCGCTAATGATGTTTTCAACCTGCAACGCTGGCGCATAACCAGTGCCTTGCCTGGGCAGAATTATACGGTCAATGAAAAGTCGGAAACCAGGGTATTTCGGCTGACCTGTACCTACCGTTTTGGCAGTAGCGATATCAAAGGGGCACGTGAAAGGTCTAAGAGTTCCGCTGCTGAGGCCAGTCGCGTTAAATCAGCAAATTAAGATCAGGCAGTTAAAAACAGCAGCCCTCCAAATAGAATATAACTATTGGAGGGCTGCTTTTGAAATGGCTGTCATTTTTAAACAATTGGCATGCCGATTTCAGCCTTAGCTTGAGAGATTACGAGAGAACTATGCACATTTCCAACGTTATCAAGCGTCGCAATTTTCTGTCGGAGAAACACATTGTATGCTGTCATATCCGGAATAATTATTTTTAACATAAAATCATAATTCCCTGTGATGTGATAACATTCCATCACCTCAGGAAACTGAATCACACTTCTTTGAAAACATTCCAGTGCATCTTCACCATGATTGGTCAGTACAATCTGCGGAAAGGCAACCATACTGGCGGTTATTTTTTCCCTGTCAAGAACAGCAACATATTTTTTGATGTATCCCATCTCTTCCAGCCTTTTCCGTCTGTCAAAGATGGGAGAAATAGTCCTGTTTAACGTATATGCAAGTTCTTTATTGGTAAGCCGTCCGTTTTCCTGTAATAGATTTAAAATACCCAAATCCGTAGGGTCTAAATGCGGGTTCATATTTGAGACAATTTTAACTTAGTGTAGGTTAATTTGGTTTTCTGCGGTTGGTTAATGGTCAATCAAATATAGGATATTTGATTGTGTGCTTGCAACTATGAACACCAAAAAATATTTAAAATGCCAATATTGAACCTGTAGCTTAGTGTACTTTATACGATAAGAAATCCTTCGAAGGAGTAATAAATGCCCCTTAAAGCCTGAAATTCATAGATAGTGTAATTCTGTTTTCAGATTTGCGCAGATCGGGTTTCCAGTTCGGATCAACGGGATCATTTACATAACCAGTTTGCGAAGTTGTTCCACCTGCACCAGCAAAGTAGGGTACGTTAGCTTGTCTGTGACCATATTCAAGTCTAAAGGTCATAAACTGGTTGGGCATATAATCGAAAGTGGTAGTTAGCTGCGTAATCTTAAGATTATTCCCGGCAGTAATGGCCTGATCAAAATCATTAGGAATCACATTTCCTGAAGCAGGATCTGAAATGGCAGGGGCAGGGGAGAATGCAAGATATAAACCGGGATTGGTTACATAGTCTGCACGCATGGTCCAGCCCAGTTTGTTTTGGTTAAACCATAACCTGCTGGACAGTGCACTGCCGGTCATGTAATTGTTTTTGGCTTTTACGCCTTCTCCTGATTGAAAACCGTAATGGTTATTGAGGCTGAAAGCGGCTTGCGATAATCCTGTTGCCGACTTATTTTTATAATAACGGTAAACTATACTGTTGTCATGGTGGAACCTTTTTATAGACGACAACGTTGCTGAACTGCTGCGGGTATCTGTTCCATAATAGAAATTGGCTACCAACTGCAGATTGTCGTTTGGACGGTAGTAATTGGATGAGCCCAGTCCCGGATTCTTGCTATAGCTGTTATACGATTGCCATCCGTTTAAAACCCAAAGTTCGGTCTTGAAATTTTTGGTAGGATAATACTGAAATCTTGCGCCCTGAAAGTAGAATGGGGTGAAATCACAAACCATAGAACGCTGATAACTCCAGTTTTCCTGTAATACATAACTCTCCAGCCCAATATAAGACATAAAGATACCCATCTCTATATTCAGGCCGTAGTTCACGTTAAAGTGATAACCGGCTGCAGCTTCCCTGATAAATTTTAGGTTGCCTGTCCCCGTGTTTCTACCCCTGAATACCGATGCATCAGTTTCCTGCACAATGTTTAATGAATTTCCTGTCTGGAACCAAAACCGGCCAATTATATTCTTATAATAACTTTCTACACCAAAAGATGCCTGGTTGATGGTAAATTCATTTGAACGGCCTATGGATGCCGAAATTGTTTGGGTATTATCTTTGGGACGGGCAAAGTTGTAATTGAAATACCCGTCTACCAATGCCATTCCGGTCAATATGGTTTCCCCGTCTTTGTCTTTAACGGTTAGGGGAAAATCCGTCTGTCTGTTCTGCCCGTTGATCCAGCCAAGGTCGTAGTTGTTAAATGGGATTTTTGGCTGTGGAACAGTATCTGTTTTTGCATCCTGGGCAAATGCTGTAAAAGTGAAAGCTGAGAGTAACAGTGCCCCACATAATGTGGTCTTCAATAATTGTGTTTTCATGTTAATTGTCGTGAATTATACTTTGTTGCCGGCCAGTAGGCAACAGTTATTCCTTTTATAGGAAATAAAACACAATAGGCTTGCTATCAGCTAATAAAATATATACTAACAAAGGGTTTCGATAAATGTATTGCATCAACCTTTTCAAAACGGAAAGGTTTTTTCCAAAAACAAGTGGTAAGGATAACATACTTTATTAACTTCGCTCCTATGGGACTGATCAAAGATATATACTCTCCTGCTTTTTATAACAGGTTTGCAGACACTGTCAAACGTGCAATTCCTGACTTCGATAAAGAGCGGTTCGTGCTGAAGGTTTTAGGTGATGATTTTGCAGCTAAGGAGTGGAAAGACAGAATGAAACATACAACCCGGGTCTTCCATGAGTTTCTTCCCGCAGATTTTTCTGAAGCATCTAAATTGATAGAAAAAGTAATCAACCAGCTAAGAAAGGATAGCATAGGTGAAGATTCACTGGCCTATATCTTTTTTCCTGATTATGTGGAAACCTACGGACTGGAAGATTATAATGAAGCTGTACAGGCCCTTGAATTTATCACCCAGTTTATCAGTTGTGAATTTGCTGTACGACCCTTTATATTGAAATATGGAAACCGCATGATTGACCAGATGGTAATTTGGTCTACCCATGAGAGTGCGAGGGTAAGGCGATTGTCCAGTGAAGGAAGTCGTCCCAGATTACCTTGGGCAATGGCCCTGCCGGTACTCAAAAAAGATCCGTCGTCCATATTGCCAATTTTAGAGAACCTGAAAAAGGACCCTTCAGAATCGGTTAGGCGCAGTGTAGCCAATAGTATAAATGATATTGCTAAAGATAATCCTGATGTGGTGATTGCACTGGCTTCAAACTGGAAAGGGGTTAGCCCGGAAACTGATGCAATCATTAAACACGGCTGCCGTACGCTATTGAAACAAGGCCATACAGAGATATTGAAACAATATGGATTGGATGCAGAAAATATAATTGTTGAGGATTTTGAGGTGCTAACACCAGACGTTAAAATAGGAGATAGCGTTGAATTCTCGTTTTCCATCACCAACAGAAATAAAGAGAGCCGTACCATAAGACTGGAATACGGTATCTACTACATGAAATCAAAAGGTCATCTGGCCAGAAAAGTATTTAAAATCAGTGAGAAGGTATTCGGGGCCGGAGCAACTGCTACGATCAGTAGAAAACAATCCTTCCGCCTGATTACAACCAGGAAATTTTACACCGGGGAGCATCAGGTGTCTATCATCGTAAATGGTGTAGAGAAAGGTGTTCAGTCCTTTACCATCCTTTAGTAAGGGTAGTAAAGGATTGATTTGAATTATAGTATTTTCTTTTCTTTCATGAAGTTCAGCTCGTCGCTTGTGATATGGTCGTCATCAATTGCCGGAGCGGCAGTGATTCTTGCAATGCTAAGCTCGTCCATAATGTCTACAAAATTCTTGTAAGTCGCGCTAGAAGTAGGTTTAATCACTATGATGAGTGATTTTGCTTTACCTTGTGCGACATCAAGTTTATGCTTATTACTTAATATGGATTGCCTGATTTGCTGGTAGTTCTCAATGTTTGGCTTGCTTTTGCCTGCTTCGCCCATATACCAGGCAACTTTATCGTTTTTCCCTAATAAAATCGTCATCGTTCTTGATGCAGGTAGAGCGGTGTAATTTTCCGGATTTCCTTCATCTGGTTTCACAATGTCCATCGCTACAGGCTTAGTCAATGACGTAGTAAGCATAAAAAAAGTAATGAGTAGAAAAGCCAGGTCAACCATTGCTGTTAAATCTACTCTGGGGGTCTCTTTTTTGTTTCTGGAAATGTTTAATTCAGCCATAATTTTAAGATTAATTAAAAGTATGATGCGCAATAGTGCACCTTTCCATAGGTTTAGCGTAAAATATGTTTGGACAGGGCAAACTTTGTGCGATTGCGTACATCTCTTGTTCGGTAACGGACAGTGAAGAATTATAATTTAATTTAAATGGTTGATTATCAATGGTAAATGAGCTGAATCTTAGTTGGCATGTTCTTCGTTAAGCACAAGAAAACAAAACGTATGTGGTACCTGAATTTTAAAATTGCTTTACGGAATATTCTAAAAAACCCTGGTTTTTCATTAATCAACATCGGCGGCCTTGCTATAGGACTGGCTTGTTGCCTGATATTGATGCTGTATGTAAAATACGAGATGAGTTATGATGGCCAGTTTACAGGTTCAAATCGCATCTATTATACAAAATTAAACCTCAATATGAATGGAAGTCTGCTTACGATCGGTGCCACGCCAAACAGGCTTGCCGCCGCGGGGAGGCAGTCTGTTCCTGGAGTAGAAGCCTCGGCCAGGATCCGTGAAAATCAGCAGACACTGTTCAGTCACAAAGAAAACAGGTTCAAACTGGAAATGTTGACTGTTGATCCTTCATTTTTGAAAATCTTTGACTACCAATATATCTACGGTACTGTAGAAACAGCCCTCGCAGAACCAAACTCCATTTTGCTGACCGCAACGACTGCAAAAAAACTCTTTGGTAGCGAAAATCCTCTGGGGCAGCGCATCACCTGGGACAACCGAAAAGATTTAAAGGTTACCGCGGTAATAGCAGATTTGCCAAAAAACCAGTCTTTTCAGTTTGAAGCCTTACAAACCTGGGCGTTATTTGACCAGGAAAACCCCGATAGCAAAAATAATGGATGGGCTTTAGTAACCTGTGCTACAATTTTCAAGCTAAAGGCAAATGCCTCGTTTGAAGCGGCAGATAACGCTATGCGAAAGCTCATCGCCAATAATGATAAAACAACAGTGATGGAAGCGTTTCTTCTTCCCTTTACAAAATTTCATCTGTATAATAAATTTGAGAATGGAAAACCCTCTGGCGGCAGGATAGATATGGTGAGGTTATTTGGTTTTCTCGCCCTTTGCGTATTGCTGATTGCCAGTATCAATTACATGAACCTCTCTACAGCACGCTCAGAAAAAAGGGCAAAAGAAGTGGGGGTGAGAAAAGCAATGGGCTCCGACCGTAGTGCCTTAATGGGGCAGTTCTTCCTTGAATCGCTGTTGTTGTCGTTCATCGCTATGGTTATAGCATTTGCATTACTGGAATTGTCACTTCCATATTTTAACAACCTGTTGGATATCACCATTCCCATTCAGTACCAGTCCTTTACTTTCTGGTTCACCTTATTGTCGCTGGTGTTGCTCACAGGCGTCCTTGCTGGCAGTTATCCAGCGTTTTATCTGTCGTCTTTTACGCCGGTAAAAGTGTTGAAAGGTTTCACAAATATTGGAAGTTCATCATTACCGATCCGCAAAATCCTGGTTGTAGTCCAGTTTAGCCTTTCCATTTGTATGATTATCTGTGCGATAGTAATTTATTCGCAGATTCAATATATAAAAAATAAACCGCTCGGCTTTAATCAGGATAACCTGGTCCAGATGGACCGCGAAGGGGAGTTGATGACCAGGAGCAAGCTGGAACTATTAAAAGCGCGGTTAATCAAAGAAGAGGCAATTGTTTCTGCCACTGAGTATCCTTATGATTTTACAGCAAATGGGGGAGAAATTACCGGAGACCTTTCCTGGCCAGGTAAGAACGTTAAAGAAGTTTTTACCATAAATTACCGAAGTGTGGGGTACGACTACACCCGTACCACGGGGACCGAAATTATAGCAGGAAGGGATTTCTCGCGCGATTTTGCGGCAGATACATCCAATTCAATTCTAATGAATGAGGCGGCGCTTAAATTGATGGAACTGAAAAACCCTATCGGGACAATAATCAAATGGGGAGATAAGCCATTTAAAATAGTTGGTATCATCAAGGATTATTACAATGTAAAACCCGGTTTGCAATCGCCCCCTACCATATTTTATAACAGCAGTGCTGAAAGCCATGTGATGTTGTTTCGTCTCAACCCGGAAAAACCATTGAGCACTTCTTTACAGCTGATTAAAACTGCGGGCCAGGAACTTAATCCTGCCTATCCTACAGAACTGAAGTTTGTCAACGCGGGGATGGAGGATAAATTACAGGAGGAAAGAATACTTGGCGTGTTGTCTAACTTGTTTGGGGGCTTCGCTATTTTCATTTCCTGCATTGGTTTATTGGGGCTGGCTTTATTCATGGCCGAGCAGCGTAAAAAGGAAATTGGCATCAGGAAAGTACTGGGCGCAGACTTAACGAGTATCCTGGTTTTGCTTAATAAGGACTTCATGAAGCTGGTTATCCTTTCAAATGTAATTGCCTTTCCGGTAGCCTATATCCTGGCTTCCAACTGGCTGAAAAAATACGACTACAAAGTTGACCTTGCATATTGGCCTTTCCTGGTGGCTGCTTCTGTTTCGATATTCGTTGCGCTTTTAACAGTAAGTATCCAAAGTGTTAAAGTTGCTAAGTCTAATCCTATCAGTGCATTAAAGTATGAATAGTGCAAAACATAACGCTGTTAACCGCTAACTTCCACCTAAATTTAACTTTAAGATAGTTTTCTGGTAATAATCAATGTTTAGTATTGCTGTACAATAAGCCGATATGCTTACTCACAACAATCAAACAGATTATACATGCGAAATTTTACTTTAGAAAGGTTGGCCATGCCATTACGGAAAGGAATTATTCCATTAATTCTTCTCAGCGGAACCGGTATTACCGCCTCAAATGCTGCCACATTTAATCCTATAGAGCTCCGTCAGCAAAAGCAGCTTGCAGTTAAAGGAACTGTTACCGACAAAAACGGACAGCCATTGCCGGGCGTATCAGTCCGTGTAAAAGGCGGTTCTGCAGGAGCAGTAACAGATGGTTATGGTAAGTTTAGCCTCAATGTGCCAGACGCCAAAGCAGTCCTGCTTGTAAGTTACATCGGTTACAAAACTGAAGAGATTCCTGTAAACGGACAGTCAAACATCAGAATTACTCTTGGTGAAGATGATAATCAGTTAACTGAGGTAGTAGTAACGGCACTTGGAATCTCAAGGGAGAAAAAATCTTTGGGGTATGCAGCGCAGGAAATTAAAGGTGATGAGCTGGACAAGGCGAGGGAAACTAATTTTTCAAGCGGCCTTGCGGGGAAAATTGCCGGTGTGACAGTAATGAACAGCCCATCCGGCGTTGGAGGATCTGCGAGGGTAACCATCAGGGGAGACAAATCACTCAACATTAACAATAACCAGCCTTTATATATTATAGACGGTATCCCGATCAGCAATGAAAATTACGGGTCGTCTGGAAACAGTTACCAGGAAGTGGATTACGGAAATGGTGCATCACTGATCAATCCGGATGATGTAGAATCTGTGAACGTTTTAAAAGGCGCTAATGCTGCGGCACTTTACGGTTCAAGAGCGGCGAATGGTGTAATCCTGATTACTACAAAAAGCGGTAAACGCTCTAAAGGTGTTGGCGTGAGCGTAAATGCAGGCGTTACATTAGAATCACCATTGGTATTACCAGATTTTCAAAAGAAATACGGACAGGGTAACGACGGCGAATTCTCTTTTGTTGACGGTTTGGGTTCTGGGGTAAGGGACGGAGTGGACGAAAGCTGGGGGCCTGCCTTCAACGGTCAGCTGATCCCTCAGTTTGATTCACCTACAACTAAAGGGTTTCGTGGCGGGGATATCTACCTGATCAACGACGGATCACTTGGTTCTGCGGCCAATCTTGCCGCGCGTGGCGATATTATTGCAACACCATGGACCAACAAATTTGACCTGAATGATTTTTACCAGACGGGTGTTACGCTGAATAATAACGTTGCCGTAACCGGCGCAAATGATAAGGGGAATTTCAGGGTTTCTTATACTAATCTGTATCAGAAAGGTATTGTGCCAAACACAGACCTGAAAAGAAATACTTTCGCTTTCAATTCAGATTATAAGCTGACTTCAAAACTAAGCGTTAAAGCGGGGATCAATTATATTCTTAATGACAGCGGCAACCGTCCAAACATTAGTTATGGCACAGAAAATATCATCTATCTGCTAAATAACTGGATGGGACAGCAGGTTGACCTGAACTCGCTGAAAGATTACTGGGTGCGTGGAATGGAAAACAGACAGCAGTTCAACTTTAATTATAACTATCATGATAACCCGTATTTCAATTTATATGAAAATACAAACTCGCAAAATGCACACCGTCTGATCGGTAACATTGCCGTAAAATACGATATTAACAGCTGGCTGAATGTACTGCTTCGCGGTGGTACCGACTATGGAAACGAATTAAGGGAAAGAAAAAGGTCGTTCAGTACCCAACGGTATCCACGAGGTGCTTACAGGGAAGAACGTATCGAAAATACGGAAACAAACCTTGACTTCCTGATCAGTGCGAACCGTAAACTGAACAAAGATTTCAACCTGTCACTAAATGCGGGCGGGAATGCACGGATCAATAACAATGACCAGATTTCGACTTTTACCACGGAGCTGCTCACCCCGGGTATTTATAATTTAAATAACTCTTCTATCCCTTTGGTAACTGAGGTCTTTAACCCGAAAAAAAGGGTAAACAGTTTGTATGGTTTTGCACAGATGTCGTTCAGAAACTATCTTTTCCTGGACGTTACCGCCCGTAATGACTGGTCTAGTGCGCTAACGCTGCCAGTAAATTATGCTACACTTGGAATCACAGATAATTCTTACTTCTATCCATCGGCTTCCCTGAGTGCTTTGGTCAGTGAAATGCTTACGCTGCCAAAGTGGATCAGTTATGGTAAAGTAAGGTTAAGTGCTGCCAGGGGTGGTAACGATACAAGTCCGTATGCTTTTACGCAGGCCTATAACAAACAGAACCCTATTGGAAGCAACCCTGTTTTCAATACTTCAGGTGTATTACGTAATTACAATATTAAACCTGAAATCAGTACTTCCCTTGAAGGTGGTCTGGAATGGAAATTCCTGGATAACCGTTTGGGCTTCGATTTCAGTTATTACCACATGAATACCAAAAACCAGATCCTGAACAATGTGCCTGTATCTATTACCAGCGGGTGGGACACGCAGATCCTGAATGCTGGAGAGATCAGGAATTCAGGAATTGAAATGACCTTGAATACTACGCCTGTAAAGAATGCTTTCAGATGGGATTTTGATATCAATTTTTCTATGAACAGGAGTAAGGTTATTAAACTGACTGATGATATCAATGTATACCAGATGGCTGGTAAAGAAGCAATTTCCATTGAAGCCAGGGTAGGTAACCGCATGGGTGATATGTATGGCGAAGTTTATCAAAGAGTAAAAGATCCTTCGAGCCCATATTACGGACAGGTAATTAACAATGCCAACGGAAGGCCTTTGTCTACCGGTACACGTGAACTGTTAGGTAATTACAATCCAGACTGGCTGGCGGGTGTAAGGAATACGTTTTCTTACAAAGGTGTTAACTTCAGCTTCCTGTTTGACATCCGGCATGGCGGAAAGGTATATTCATTAACACAGGTAGTTGGCCGCGAAGCGGGACAACTGGAAGAAACACTGCTTGGCCGTGCTGATGGTTACGACCTGTCTGTTGCGGGTAACGGGGTAATCAGTCCGGGTGTAATCCAAAATGCAGATGGAAGTTTCAGGCCAAATGATGTTGTGCTGACGGCGAGGGCATGGAATTCTGCATTTACCAATGGAAGGTCGATCGCCGAACCCGCTACTTACAGCGCTTCGTTTATCAAATTAAGGGAGGTAACCTTAGGTTACAGCATCCCTTCTAAATTCCTTCAGAAATACAATATCACCAATATGTCGTTATCGCTGGTTGGGAGGAACCTTTGGTTACATGCTAAAGTGCCGCATATTGACCCGGAACAAATTGCAATGGACGGAGGAACTTACGTTCCCGGTGTAGAATCTTCTTCTATCCCTACCACCAGATCTGTTGGACTAAACCTGAAATTTAACTTTTAATACGCTTGATGATGAATTATTTATATAAAAATATAATCCTGGGCATGGGCATCTGCACCGTGCTGCTGGGTGGGTGTACCAAGGATTTTGCTGACAAAAACCAGGACCCAAACGCAATTACGGTAATTACGCCTGATCTCCTCCTGCCATCAATCCTGCGTTCTTCTGTGAATACCCAGATGGGCGAGGCCTGGGGAATTGGAACGCTTGTAGTACAGCAAACTGCAAAATACCAGTTCGTGGATGATGACCGCTACCTATGGGACAACAAAGACAACATCTGGAACAATTATTACAGTTACTTAAGGGATGTAAAAAAGCTTTCAGAACTTTCTGCTTCGTCGGCACAGCCTGCATACAACGGGATTGCGCTGGTACTGAAGTCGTGGATGTTCTCTGTAATTACAGATACCTATGGTGATGCGCCTTACAGTGAAGCAACCTCTGGTGACACTAATATTTTTAAACCTAAATATGATACGCAGGAAGCTATATATGAAGGTATACTGAAAGATCTGGAGTCTGCAAATACTATTCTTTCAACGGGTACATCTACGGTGAAGGGCGACCTGATTTACCAGGGCGACCTCCTGAAATGGAGAAAACTGGCCAACAGTTTGCGCGTAAGGTATCTGATGCGCATCTCTGCAAAACAGGATGTATCTGCCCGTTTACAGGCAATCGTAAACAATCCATCTACTAACCCTGTATTTGTGAACAACGCGGATGATGGAGATTATTCGTACTACGCGGAAGCGCCTAACCAGTTTCCTAACTATACCAACCGCATCGGTGGTTTTGATGAGTACCGTTTAAGTAATACATTTGGCAATGTGCTTGCAGCTTTTAACGATCCACGCCTGGCGATATTTGCCAGGCCAACGGCTGCGTCGGTAACAGCAGGAAGCCCAAAATATGTTGGTATGCCAAATGGATTAAGTGATACAGAAGCCTTAAATTTCAATGGTGGCTCCAACAACATCAGCCGCATAGGAAGTTTTTATTATGAAAATTCAATTTCCCCTGCAGGTCTTTTGGTAGCAAAAGGCTATATTATGGGCTTCCCGGAGCTGCAGTTTTTACTGGCCGAGGCAAGGATGAAAAACCTGATTGGTGGTGCTGTTACTGCACAGACTTACTACGAAAAAGGAATTGAAGGCGCGTTTATATACCTGAACACTACCATGCCTTCAGATTACCTTTCACGTACAGGGGTTAAGTTTGACCAGGCAACGGCAATGAACCAGATCATTACCCAAAAGTGGATCTCGTTGTTCTACACCGGACTGGAAAACTGGTTCGAATGGAGACGTACAGGATTCCCTGTGTTAAAAGCAGGACCGGATAACCAAAATGGGGGACTTATTCCGAGAAGGTATAAATATCCTTTGAATGAACAATTGCAAAACCCTGATCAGTGGAAGGCCGCAGTTGCCAGACAAGGGGCAGATTTAATCAATACCCGTATATGGTGGGATAAATAGTGAATATAAATGAGCGACAACAGAAGAGAATTTATTAAAAAAGCAACCTTACTAAGTGGTGCGACCGGTTTATTCAGCGTTTTACCTTCTTCTATTCAGAAGGCTATGGCGATTGATGCTGCACCAGGAAGTACATATATGGATGCAGAACACGTGGTTTTCCTGATGCAGGAAAACCGCTCTTTTGATCATTGCTTTGGAACATTAAAAGGGGTGAGGGGTTTTAACGACCCCCGCGCCATACGCCTGGCTGATAAAAATCCGGTTTGGCTGCAAAGTAGTGCTGCGGGCAAAACGTATGCGCCTTTCAGGTTGAATATTAAGGATACCAATGCTACCTGGATGAATTCCCTGCCGCACTCCTGGGAAAACCAGGTGGATGCAAGGAACGGTGGTAAACATGATAAATGGCTGGATAGCAAACGTTCTGGTAATAAAGATTTTGCTGAGATGCCGCTTACCATGGGCTATTATAATAGGGAGGATATCCCGTTTTATTACGCCCTGGCAGATGCATTTACGGTGTGCGATCAGCATTTCTGTTCCTCATTAACAGGCACCAGTCCAAACCGCCTCTTCTTTTTTTCTGGAACGGTGCGTGAAAAACATGACGAAAATTCAAGGGCACATGTTTGGAACGATGAGATTGATCATAAGGATATCCACTGGACCACATTTCCTGAGCGGCTGGAAGAGTTGGGTATTTCCTGGAAAACTTACCAGAATGAATTGAGCATTCCTGTTGGCTTTAAAGGGGAAGAGGACGACTGGCTGGCAAATTTTACCGATAACGACCTGGAATTTTTTAAGCAGTTTAATGTGCGCCTGCACAGCAAACACCTGGAGTTTATGGAGAAACATAGCCTTAAACTTCAGGACGAGGTCAAGGCATTGGAAGCCCGGCAGAAGCAGGCCCCGGCAGATACAAGCATAGCGGCCAGACTGGAAACTTTAAGGAAACAGCTCAGTGAGGTAAAAGAAAACCAGAAAGTATGGAATAAAGATCGGTTTGATCAGTTATCCGAGCGGGAAAAGAATATCCATAAAAAAGCCTTCGTTACCAATGAAAACGATCCGGATTACCACGATTTGGTAACAATGTCTTACGATGATAATGGGGTAAAAAGGGAAATGAAAGTGCCAAAGGGCGATGTGCTGCACCAGTTCAGGGCAGACGTAAACTCTGGCGAACTACCTGCCGTTTCATGGCTGGTACCACCGTGCCATTTTTCTGACCATCCGGGCTCGCCCTGGTATGGCGCCTGGTATATCTCTGAAGTAATGGATATCCTCACCAAAAACCAGGAGGTTTGGAAAAAGACTATTTTTATCATTACGTATGATGAAAACGATGGTTATTTTGATCACGTGCCGCCTTTTTTGCCACCACACACGGCAAAACCGGAAACAGGAAAAGCTTCGCCAGGTATAGATACCCGTGCAGAATTTGTGTCTATGCAGCAGGAGGTAGAGCGGGGTTTCAAAGAAAAGAGGGAAAGTGCCATCGGTTTAGGTTACCGGGTACCGATGCTGGTGATCTCGCCCTGGACAAAAGGGGGCTGGGTAAACTCTGAAGTATTTGATCACACTTCCAACCTTCAATTCCTGGAACATCTGTTGAGCGCCAAAACTGGTAAAAAGCTTGAACAGCCAGCTATCAGTGATTGGCGCAGAACGGTTACGGGCGATTTAACCTCGGTATTCCGGCCAGCAGATGACCAGGTGGATAAAAACCCCGCGCCTTTAGAGAAGGATAAGTTTATTCAAAGCATATACAATGCTAAGTTCAAAGCGCTGCCTGCAGATTTCCATGCTTTATCAAAGGAAGAAATAGCATCGCTGAACAGTAGCTCCGGTAAAAATGGGTTGCTCCCAGAACAGGAAAAAGGCATCATTCCTTCAACGGCACTTCCTTACCAGTTGTATGCGTCAGGTCAGTTTGATCCCATTGCAAAGTTGGTCAGGTTGAGCTTTGAATCCAGAGATGAGGTGTTTGGCAAAAAAACGGCGGGATCTCCGTTCATGGTATATTTTCCAGGTAAAACTGCGCAGCAGGTAACTGATGGTAAAATTGTGTGGGACGAGATGCACAGCCGGCACTATGCGGTGAAAGCCGGGGATACAGTAAATGAAGAACTGCCTTTGGCGATTTTTGACAACGCTCAATATCATATTAACGTATATGGGCCCAACGGTTTCTTCAGGGAATTCAAAGGAAATCAATCAGATCCGTCCATAAAACTCAACTGCGAATATCAGCGGGACAGGATCAATGACAAAAAGCTCAGCGGTAATATTGAGCTGAAACTGCGCAATCTAGATAAAGGAAAACAGTACGATGCTGTTATCACAGATCACGCCTACGGCGGAAAACCCAAAAACATCAGGCTTAGCGGAAACGGGGTTTCCAGTATTATAGACCTGCATTCCAGCCATGGATGGTATGACTTTAGTGTTCATATTAAAGGAAAAGAACGCTTTGAACAACGTTTCGCCGGCCGTGTAGAAACCGGCAGGCACAGCTTTAGCGATCCATTTATGGGCAAAGTATAACAAACAAAAAGGAGGCCTGCGGCCTCCTTTTTGTTTGTTATATAAATTTATTTAGTGTACATCAGACACTGTTATTAAGGTGCAACATTTTAGTTACACAACTAAATACCATGACAGTACAGGATGGTTTCTTTGCGCGATAGTTATTATATTGGGGTACCAAATATAATACATTCATAATCAATGGAATATCTCAATCCTGCAACGCCCCCCCGAATCACCTCGTGTTTCTTTTATTTAATGTGTTAAACCGGAATTTTAAGAGCGGATTTAACTGATCCCCTGTGATTTAATTTTTTAGCAACCGTAAATAGAAAAACACCCGCTCTATTCCCACAGGGAGTTCAGCGCCAGCTATGCAACCCAATTATCAAACCAAATATCAAACCCTTACATTATGAAACGATTTCTATTTATTTTTCTCCTATTGCCGTGGTGCATTTCAGCAGTATATGGCCAAACGAACAAGGTTACCGGGAAGGTAATTGACGATAAAGGAGCAGGCCTTCCGGGAGTATCCGTAAAAATCAAAGGTGCCACCGGAGGCGGGGTAACCAATGGAGACGGTAATTTCAGTATCACTGCTCCAGCAAATGCTACGCTGATTTTCGCTTCTGTGGGTTACGAACCCAAAGAAGTACCGCTCGGTACCCGTACAAATATTACCGTCACTCTTAGTGGTGCTTCAAAAGAACTTGATCAGGTGGTCGTGGTAGGTTACGGTACACAACGTAAATCACAGGTTGCAACCGCTGTAGGAAGTATAGAAGGCCGTTCAATCGCGCAGCGTGGTACTGTCAGTGCCATACAGGGTGCACAGGGCCAGGTAGCCGGTGTTGATATTGCCGCTTCATCAGGACGTACCGGTGCAAATTATAACATACAGATCCGTGGACAAAATTCACTTGCCGGCGGTCAGCCGCTCTACGTAGTGGACGGGGTTATTGTCCCGGATATCAATTTCTTAAACCCACAGGATATAGAACGGTTTGACATCCTTAAAGATGCTGCATCTACAGCAATTTATGGATCCAGGGGCTCTAACGGAGTGGTACTGGTAACCACAAAAAACGGAACTAGCGTAAAAGGCAGTACATCTATTTCTTATGATGGTTACGTCGGGATTCGTAATGTAACGCGGATGCCCGATTTTATGACCGGCCCGGAGTGGTGGGAGTACAGGCAAAACACTTACATATCCCCTGAAATACTAGCCGGCAGGACCTATGATAAAACTATCGGTAGTTTGGGAAACCAGGCTATTTTAGACCGTGTAGCCAACAATGATTATACCGACTGGATAGACATGGTGGTAAAAAATGGTGTGCAATCCAACCATTGGTTAACGGTATCGGGAGCGGCACCTGAAAATAAAATCAGGTATCTCATTGGCGCAGGCTATCAGAACGAACAGGGTAACTTTGAAAAAGACGATATTTCCAAATACAACTTCAAAGCCAGTGTTGACGGGATTATTAACGATAAGTGGTCGGCAGGTATGAGTTTCAATTTCTCTTTAACCGACCAGGAACGTGGTAGTGATGTGGCTATCCGTAACGCATTTAGTATGGCGCCCATTTTTAAACCATACGATGCCAGCGGTAACCTGGTATTCAGGCCTGGACAAATCCCCGTACCCAATTCTACTGCGGTAACAAGTTTAACCAGTACGGTTAACCCTTTGCTTGAAATACCCAATACCGATAACAATACGCGAAGGAATTTTGGCGTGGGAAGTTTATATCTTCAGTATTCTCCTGTTAAATGGATTGACATCCGTTCAAATTTCCAACCTAGTTTTGGCTATTCGCGCAACGGAAGGTTTTGGGGCTCGCTGACCACCGAGGGTGATGGACTGTTACCTGACGCCCAGCGTGTAAATCAAAGTACATTTTCCTACATTCTGGACAATATTGCTACGGTGAGAAAGAACATTAAAGACCACAGCTTTACCTTAACAGGTTTATACAGTATCCAGAAAGACCGCTTTGAGCAGGATTCTACACGGGTGAACGATTTACCGTTTAATTCTTCATTTTATAATCTGGGTTCTTCGGCCAACCGCCAGAAATCAACCAGTGAATTTAGCCAGTTCTCTCTTGTCTCTTATTTGCTGCGTTTAAATTATTCCTATAAAGGCAAGTACTTTGCTACCATCGCCAGTCGCTGGGACGGCTCATCCAAATTGGCAGATGGCTATAAATGGTCGTCATTTCCGTCTGCTGCTGTTGCATGGACAGTCTCTCAGGAAGACTTCCTGAAAGATTCCAAATACATATCTGATTTGAAACTTCGTTTCAGTGCGGGTATTGCCGGTAATAACAATAGTGTCAGACCATATGAAACACAGGCTACATTGAGCAGCCCTTCTTATTACGACTACGGAGGTACGCCGGCTTTAGGTTATGTGCCTACCAGATTACCCAATACCTCATTAACCTGGGAGCGTACAACAGAGTATGATTTAGGTTTGGATTATGGCTTTTTTAAAGGCCGTGTTTCTGGTAGCATTGATGCCTACACCAAATTAT
>Ga0247815_10000114_pt1 | contig 59900 bp, 62 predicted proteins | sample UWRJL194509B1_FD_181014 | JGI IMG/M metagenome (GOLD analysis project Ga0247815, IMG submission 181014) | Plant litter microbial communities from Arlington Agricultural Research Station in Wisconsin, United States - UWRJ-L194-509B-1 | ecosystem: Environmental > Terrestrial > Plant litter >... | reverse complement strand
CACTGGCGAATTTGCCGCAATTGGTGGCCGAGCATGAAGTCCATGCGCCGACCCTGGTGATTGTGGGCGAAGTGGTCAAGTTGCGTGAGAAACTGGCCTGGTTTGAAGGGGCTCAGGCCAGCGTTTGATCCGCTAGAAACGCGCACAAAAACGCCGGGCTGTTCGAGGCCTCTGATTCCAGAGTCCTCAAGCAGTCCGGCGTTTGTTTATTGCCCGGCTTTTAGCCAGATATCGCGACCGATAAGACGTGTCCGGTCGTGGGCTACGCTCAAATCCTGCTGCGGGCCTTTGGGCACGATGCTCGTCGGATTAATGGTGCTGTGACTGGCGTAATAGTGATGCTTGATGTGCTCGAAATCGACCGTTTCAGCCACGCCCGGCCACTGATACAGTTCTAAAAGCCAATTGCGCAGGTTCGGGTAGTCGGCAATACGGCGCTCGTTGCATTTGAAGTGACCGTGATACACCGGGTCGAAGCGCACGATGGTGGTGAACAGGCGGATATCGGCTTCGGTCAGGTATTCACCGGTGAGGTAACGTTTTTCGTCCAGCAGCTTTTCGAGAGCATCAAGCTCTGCGAACACGTCGTCGAACGCTTCTTCGTAAGCACCTTGCGACGTCGCAAACCCCGCACGATAAACACCGTTATTCACGGCAGGATAGATGCGCTCGTTCAGCTCATTGATCGGTTGCTGCAAAGCGTCGGGATACAGATCCAGACGATTGCCGGTCAGCCCGTCGAACGCCGAGTTGAACATGCGGATGATTTCAGCCGACTCGTTGCTGACGATACGTTGCAGCTTTTTGTCCCACAGCAGCGGCACGGTGACACGGCCAGTGTAGTCCGCAGTATCGGCCAGGTAGCGCTGATACAGGAAATTGTGGTTGTCGAGCGGGTCGCCGCTGGAGCCTTTTTCAACGTCGAAGGTCCAGCCGTTTTCGCGCATCAACCAGCTGACCACCGACACATCAATCAGGCTTTCCAGCCCTTTGAGTTTGCGATAGATCAGCGTGCGGTGAGCCCATGGACAGGCCAGCGAGACATAGAGGTGATAGCGACCGGCTTCGGCCTTGAAGCCGCCTTCGCCGGAAGGGCCGGGCCTGCCGTCCGCAGTGATCCAGTTACGGCGTTGTGCTTGCTCACGCTGAAACGCCCCGTCTTTACTGCTTTCGTACCACTGGTCGTGCCAGCGTCCTTCTACGAGAAGGCCCATATCTGACTCCAAATTCGTTGATTACGTACTTTGGAGGACAGTCTAGGCCGATTCGTTCGAACAAAAAGCGCAAAGGGTAGGGCGTAACGATCAGTTAAATCGATGTATCCCGATTCGACCAATACTGTTCCGCGCGTTCGAAGGCTTCATCTCGGGTCAAGCCAAGACCGCGCAAGGCCAGCGCGATGGTGGAAATCAGCGCGAGTTGCGGATAGCTGTCCTGTACTTCACCTTTCCACAAAGCAACCAGTTGCTGCGGATCCAGTGTTGCCGGCTTCACATGGCGACGATCCGAGAGAGCAGGCCATTCTTCGTCCCAGGACTGTCCATCGGTGGTGCCATAAAGATGGCTAATGGTGTCAGGATTGATTTCAACTTCGCCGCCGTCACCTTTGACCACGATGGCGTGATCGCCCAGCAAGCCGCTGGCGTCGCGATGAACGCTCTGATAACCCGGGTGAAAAATGCTCTGCAAACCACAGCGCGCGCCCAGTGGATTGAGGATTCGTGCCAGGGAGTGAATGGGCGAGCGCAGGCCGAGCGTGTTGCGCAGATCGATCATGCGCTGCAATTGTGGCGCCCAGTCTGCGAGCGGGATGAACGCCAGATTGTGTTGTTCAAGCGCGGAGCCGACTTCCAGCCAGTTTCGAGCCAGTGGAATGCCCAGCAATCCCAGCAACTGTTCGCTATATAGACGTCCGGCGGTATGCGCGCCGCCACCATGCATCAGCACCTTTACGCCGTTCTGCGCCAGGCATTTGGCCGCCAGCAGATACCACGGCAGATGCCGCTTCTTGCCAGCATAGGTTGGCCAGTCAATGTCCACGGGTAACGGCGGCGCATTCAGCCGTTCGCGCACAGCCTCGGTGAAACCCGCCAGCTCTTCTGCGCTTTCTTCCTTGTGGCGCAACAACATCAGAAAGGCACCCAGTTGCGTGTCTTCGACTTTTTCGTCGAGCACCATGCCCATGGCCTCGCGAGCTTCCTCGCGCGTCATGTTGCGGGCCCCGCGCTTGCCTTTGCCAAGGATGCGCACGAAGGGCGCAAATGGATGCTCGGCGGGGGTTTCAAGTGTTAGCGGCGCGTATTCAGTCATATGCAATTGGTCGGCTTTGGCAGGCCCGCCAGCTTGGCGGCGAGTTTGGCAGGAGTGCCGTTGAACAGGCGATTGAGGTGCATGCTGTTGCCTTTTTCGGGGCCAAGCTTCAACGCGGTGTATTTGATCAGTGGACGGGTCGCGGGGGATAGCTGGAATTCGGCATAGAAGTCGCGCAGCGTCTGGAGGATCTCCACGTGCTCAGGGCTCAACTCGATACCTTCCTGAGTAGACAAGGCATCAGCGACCGGCAGCGACCAGTCGTCGAGATTGGCGAGAAAGCCATCCTTGTCCAGGGCGATAGTGCGTCCTTCGACCGTCAGGTGTTTCATAGCCACGTATTGACCCTGTCGTAGCGGATCGAAAGCTCGACAAATTGCGCGTAATCCACACGCTTTACCCAGCCTGGAACCGTCATGTTGCGCGCCTGAATATCTTCTTCAAGGGCATACAGCTCAAAGGTATTGACCCGATCCTCCAGCGCCTGCAGCGGTGCGGTCGCCTGCGTCAGCGCGTAGGTGGCGTCGCCGCACAGCAACAGCGCATCATTGCTGCCAAGCAGGCGCAAACAGCTGGTCAAGCGGCTGTCGGCGAATGGAGAATGAGATAACACATGCAAGGTGGCCATCAGATTGTAATCACATGGTCGTAGCGGTCGATGAGTTCGGAAATGTCCTGCTCCTGGGGAAGCTGTCGAACAGCAATGTTCAAGTTGCCGGGAAACATCCCACGCTCGGCCAGGCTTTTCCCACAGGCAAAAACATCTTCGATGCCAAACATCTCCAGCGCCTTGAGATTCGCCGTGAGGTCTTTCTGCTGCACGGCTGCGGCGTCTTGCGTTTGAACCAGCTGAAGCACGCCGTCATCCATAAACAGCAGCCCGATCGGCAAATCGTATGCGCCGCCTGCCAGCACGACGTCCAATGCTTCACGAGCGCTCAGCCCAGACCAGGGCGCCTGACGGCTGATCACCAGTAATGACCTGGTCATCTCAAGGCCCTCCAAAACAGATAAGGCGATCGGCTGACTGCGCGGCGTCGTGCAACTGCCCGAGCCCGGAAAGCTCCCAAGGGGCAGTGAGATTGGCAGAGGCGCGCTGATAGCGTTGCGCTTCTTCTTCGTTCAAGATCCCGCGACGCAGAGCGGCGGCAATGCAGACGACACCATCGAGCTGATTCTCGCTTACGAATTCGCGCCATTGCGCAGCGATGTCCTGTTCGTCCTGAGGCGCGACGACGTTGGCTGATGCGCTGTAGACGCCATCCTGATAAAAAAACAGTCGCACGATTTCATGTCCACCCGCCAGCGCAGCCCGGGCAAACAAAAGTGCCCGGCGAGAAGAGGGCGCGTGTGCGGCGGAAAAAAGGGCAATGGCGAACTTCATGGGATGCTCGTTCAGAGAAACTCCGGCAATGATAAAGAATTCCCAGGCGCTAGACAGCAAAAAGCCCGCAATGCGGGCTTTTTGTTGACGCTTGGCCATCTATCAGTCGTCGCGGCTCATGATGCCGAAGATCTGCAGCAGGCTGATGAACAGGTTGTAGATCGATACATACAGGCTGACGGTCGCCATGATGTAGTTGCGCTCGCCACCATGAATGATCGCGCTGGTCTGGAACAGGATGCAGACGGAGGAGAACAGCACAAAACCTGCGCTGATCGCCAGTTGCAGCCCGCTGATCTGGAAGAAGAAGCTCGCCAGAGTTGCACCCAGCAGCACGAAGAAACCGGCGGTGATGAAGCCGCCAAGGAAACTCATGTCCTTGCGGGAGATCAGCACGTATGCCGACAAGCCACCAAACACCAGTGCTGTCATGGCAAACGCGGAGCTGACAATTTCAGCGCCGCCAGCCATGCCCAGATAGCGATTGAGGATCGGGCCCAGCAGGAAACCCATGAAACCGGTCAAGGCGAAGGTCGAAACCAGACCCCATGCCGAATCACGCAGCTTGTTGGTGAGGAAGAACAGGCCGTAAAAGCCGATCAGCACCACAAAAATGTTGGGATAACCCACGCGCATCTGCTGGGCGACAAAAGCCATGACGCCGCTGAATGCAAGGGTCAGGGCCAGAAGGCCGTATGTGTTGCGCAGGACGCGGCTAACCTCTAGCTGATCGGCCTGCACGCCGTTATTAACTGCGTAATCCTGTTCGCGCATGGCGAAACTCCTGGTGGTTGAAATGTTGAGTTGCAAAGATCATAACAGAGAGCCTGCAAACGGCTACCCAGAGAGTTTGACAGCGTGTTTCATTCGGGTATTATGGCGCCCGCAATGCAAGTGGAGATATGGCCGAGTGGTTTAAGGCAGCAGTCTTGAAAACTGCCGACTGTAACAGGTCCTAGAGTTCTTATCTAAGGATCTTCCCAGCTGCACACTTACGTTGCCTATCATGGAAAAACGGGAAATTGGCAGAGTGGTTGAATGCACCGGTCTTGAAAACCGGCGAACGTTAATAGCGTTCCCAGGGTTCGAATCCCTGGTTTCCCGCCACGAATCAATGAAATCAAGGGCTTAGAGAAATCTAGGCCCTTTTTTGTGCCTAAAATTTGGCCTGCACCGCTGTGGGTCGAGTGGGTTTCTTGTCCTCTCTGAGACGGTTTCTCAAGCATGCAACTGCTCAGTTGCACGCTATTGCACACGGTTGCATGCTTGATCGGGGTGAAAATCCAGCTGCATGCTTGGCGAGACGGCTTTAGGTTCCTGTCGACCACACGCTTCTCGATCGGCATAGCCCTTTATTGAAGGTGTATTGTCCATCTTCAATCCGTGATTCGGTTCCAGCGTGGCGGATTTTGGACGAAGGGATTGAATCGACTCAACCTCGGTGGGGAAATCCCGTTCAAGGTGTCCGGACACTTGAGAGAAAATTTGCTGATGTTCGAGATTCAAGATCGGGATTTTGCCCGCTGAGGCCAAAGATCGTGACTTTGTCGTCGACGTCTGCTCCGTGGACGTTGCCCCTGACTGGACGGAGCTGGGGTATCAAACACGTTTTACAGCCTACAAAGCTGGTGATGAATCAACAGCTTCAGGCGCCCCTGCCGTCAGCGTGAGCATAAGCACAATGCTAGGTAGCCTATTGCTATCAATTCCGAATATGATCCAGTGCAAGCGGTATCAAAGTCATGAGTTGACGGCCGGGTTGAATTAGGGAACATGGAATGAGTTATGAATTGCTGTTGGTTCCTGAAGGTTACCGCACGGATTTAGCATTGATAGTCGCACCTTACGTTGACTCATATTTCATTGAAATGGTGGTAAAGAGGATGAACCCCAAGCGCCTTTGCTTGGTAGTTGATGATGGAGTACGGTCAGAGGATTTACAAAAAATTCAACGTGGTCGCCGTAAGGGAGTCAAACTAGAGGTGAGACTGGCGAGCTCGTCAGGTCTGATGCATATGAAGGCTTTCTATTTCGAGTTTGTGCGTATGCAGGCACCAATGCGAAAAAAACGTCGGTTGTTTTTCGGGTCGGCGAATGCAACGAATGCTGCTTTTGATGGACGCATAAACGCGGAGTTACTTGCCGCTGTTGATTTAAAAATTAATGATGATTCTGATGTCGCTGAATACTTCTCGGATATCCTTTCTACGTTTAATAATCAAGGCTTGAAAGACGGCCATACAACAAGGCAAGTGTGTGCTGCGGAATTGGGGTTTAGTCAATCACCGACGCTATACTTCCCGCGGTTTAAAAGTGTCATGCTTGGAGAGATGCCATCTGGATTCGATAGCTGGCTACAGCGTGGAGTTCTGGCTGCCCAATTTAGAAACGCACCTCAGTTCGCAATTCTTAATATTTATCTCAAAAAGGCACTGCCACAGGACGTTATTGCAAGGATATTTGCGAACCGGAGTTTTACAGAGAAAGGTGAGCGTAACTTAGTCCGGTACGGATATTTGAGTGATGGTGCCATCCCATCTGTAGAGGAGCTTGATGAAGAGGTGCCCCAATGGAAGGCCCGGTATGGAGTCTGGACTCATCTGGGTGATTGGATTTCGCAGGAATGCTTTCGATCACAAAATAAAAATATGAAATCAAAGTCTGCGAAAAGCAGAGGTATAAAAATACTAAGAATTCTGAAAGGTGCAAAGGTCATATCTTGGCGTAAAGAAAGGTTGGACGCTTTGCTCAAGGATCTGGCCCAGGTATGGGATGATCTGAAGATTGCTAATGTTAAACCTGGTGATTACCTTGAAGGCAAGAACGGTAAGTTAAATCCAGTGATCTATGAGCAAAGATTTCCTCAGAAGCTAGATTTAGACTTTCATCTTGCGCAAGATGATGAATTCGAAAGAAGGTATGTCCAAGGATATGAATTTCCTCGTGTTCCCCGGTTTCGGCAGGACACTCAATCCTGGGATGATTTTGTAGGTTCTTGGTGTGAGTCTATTGCAGTCGAAGCAGAAAAGAATAGAACTGTATCGTTAGTCACCAAACGTATCCGATCTTTACTGGACGTGGACGGCATTAAATTAACCAATATGTCATCACCTAAATTAGCTTGTTTTTTGAGAGATAACTGGGAGGTCGAGTGGGGAGGGGAGGGGGAAACCCTTGGCGAGTTAATCGTCAATTATCATGAACATCGTTAGCTCCCCCCGCTAAATCGCGAGCTTCAGTGTTGTCATTATCGGCTGGCAATAAAGGACGTGTCTCTTGCAAGCAGACGCTTAGTGAGGCTTAGAGATCAGGTTGATAGCCGGGAGCGTAAGCGTCAGGACAATGACCTGATGCTTTCAGGCCTGCCCTGAAAGCATGTCCTGTGGTTCTGGCTGTTCAAGATTCAGATCCGCTTGCTCCTGAATCGACAAAACCTTCGCCAGAAGTTGGTCGGTCTGCAGGTTGTCATAGCGTTCCTCTAGAGACTTGCGTAACCGCATGAGACGCAGATTGGCAGTATCTACGAGAGCTCCGTAGGTCGTAGCACGTACTCGCCCATACTGGCGAGTTGCGTCCCCTACCAGCTTTTCGGTGCCAACTCCTGCCGCGACAGACTGCCCGACAACCCACGCAGTTATGAAGGGGGTGCCGTTGATGTAACCTGATGAGGCGATGTCCTGCACGTATTCATCTGCCTGGTTAACCTCTTTTCTAGACAGCTTCGAGCCGCCTTTTTTTAGCTCGATCAGCAAGATGTTCTGCATCTGGATCATGGTGGTATCAACAGGATCGAACGCTTCGATTCCGGTTAGCTGCACCATCGTGCGATCTGGAAGCACTACGATGTCAGGGCGTTTTTTCTCATTTATAAACGACGCACTATGATGACCCCAAAGGCGAGCTGAAACGCTTTTCAGCGTTGAGTTGGAGCAATATTCCATAGACTCGTACTCCGGCCCGAATAACCATCGAGAGCGCAGAATGAGCGGGTGAAGAGTATGTAACTCGTCAGTATCTGGATCATGAGCTAAACGGCTGATCACTTCGATGACGCTGAGGCGATCATCAATCTCGTCGAGCACACGAAGGGCATCCTTTACCGACCAATCCGCGAGCAGAGAGTCGAGCCCTTCAATGTCCGCTGGCGACAGTTCGGCGAGCCTCTGTAGGAGTGCCGCACCACTCTTGGATTTCTCAAGATTGATCACTGCTTTCACTACTGTGGCTAGGAAGTCGGGAGAAATTGTGGGGTGGGCCTGGGCTACGGCTTTAGTGAATTCGCTAACCTCCAGTTGTGCGCCTTGGCCCAGAGATTTGAGTTCGCTGCGATTTTGAATCAGCGCATCCTCGGACGTGGCTTCAACTACTTCAGCCGCCAAATCTTTTGCAACTTGGGCTACGTGTTCTGCTGTGGCGTTGAAAAGTTCATCGACCGCAAGGGTTGAGCGAAATCCAGTCCAATCAACTTGAACGTGATCATCAAACCCAGTCGTATCCACGATGACCTTGTAACGTTTGGCGAAGCGGGTGCGTCCGTCGAAGTTGGCGACTTGGCCGATGGCCCAAGAAGGATCGCCGACTAGTCTGCGATCAACCCAAAAGGCGACGCCTTGGTGGATAGATGAGTGATTTAGCCGAGTCGAGTCGATTACGATAACGGTTGCCGAACGACCTTCGCTCAACGCGATCGTGTGCTCAGTCACATTCCCTTCAAGTCTTGAAAGGTTGAGTGACAAGCCATTCACGCATATTTGGAACTCAGGGTCATGAATAAACCGAGCGGCAAGAACTGTCAGAATTTCTTTTGGGTCTGGCAGTTTTCGGCTTACTGAGACCGATAGCCGAGTGCCTGACCCTTCACGATCACCAAATTCTTGGTTGCGTAACACGAATGGACTGGGGCCCGTTTCTGTTCCAACGACAAAAGTGCTCAACACACCGTCTCTCCAAGTGTCAACTTGGTACTCGTCAGAAAAACAAAGTAGTCCGTGGCGTCCTACACCATTTCTACCGTAAGCCTTTCTGGGACGATGTTGTTGATGTTGAGGGAACTCAACCCTTGATCCTTGGTGTTTCAGACGGTCATACCGCAGCGTCATCCAACGCTTGAGAAAGTGCTCAGGTGTCATGCCGTGGCCGTTGTCTACAACTGTCAACGTGCCGCCAGTTTCCTCTGGCAGGAACAGATCAACCTTTGTTGCGCCTGCATCCCAAGCGTTTGCCACCAGCTCTGTCAGTGCCACCTGTGGCACGTGAGCGACCGGGCCCAACTCTCGAAGGAGATAATCTTCTTCGAAGAGGGATGTGTGTAGAGGCTGGTCTGCCATCAATCCTTCCTTGGACGTTTGAACGTCTGTTCAGAGCCCGGCACTGCTTCGGGTAATGTGATGGCATGCTACTTGATCATGCGCTTGCCAGATACCTGCACATGGCAATTTGTCGAGTCTAGGTATCGAGCAGAAACTCCGCCAAACTAATCAAATCGAATAGAGCCAGATTTGAGGTCGAAAGTGTAAACAGTCACATCGAAACACACCTCTTTCTGCTCAGTTAGGCCTCAGTAATTTTCCTCGCAAAAGCCAAAACCTCCCCCCGCTGCCCCTTCTTCAATTTATGAAATAAGGCGAGAAGTTCAGCCTCGTCATCCTGCTCGCAATAGAAATACGCCGCCGGCAGCCCGCAAACCTTAGCTATCGCCAGAACCGTCGCTTCCCCCGGCTCGTGCTTGCCATTTTCATATTGATTCATGCGAGCCGAAGCTGAAGCCTCTTCGATGCCGGCCATGACTCCAAGCCGTTCCTGAGACAGGCCCGCAGCCTTCCTGGCCACCTTAAGCCGCTTACTAAAAATACTCATTCTCTCAAGCCCTAAAAGGCTAAGAGATTCTTAGATTCGCGTTGACCGCATACTAAGACTTCCTTAGTATTTCTAGCGTGATGGCGTTTTGACGCCTAAAAATGGCTAATGCAAAGGATGCGGTCGATGTCAGAAGTGAAGATGTTCAGCGGCGAGATCGAGGTTATCGGGCCGTCGAAAGACATGGCTGAGGGATCCGAATACACCTATCTGCGGATCAAACTAGCTGATGGCACCCAGCAGGTGGTGAGGCGGGTAGGGGTAGGACATCTTGTAGAGTCCTACATGCGCCCTGGATTGGTCGGCGATTTTTATACGCTTGAGCTAGGGAAAGTCGGGCGAATTTTATTTGCGGTGAAAACGGTTGACGGTCAGAAAATTTACGAGAAAGACGGATTTGTCGTATGGAACCGAATTATGAAGCGGTATGCGCTGTTGCTGCTTCTCGGCTTCATTCCACTGAGCGCGGTGGCCTTGATAATGGGAGGCTTTTTCGGTTTTGCCGTGCCAATCGGGCTCATTTACTACATCTATAAATTCAGATTTTCACTGCCTCGTTTGCTGAGCGAAGAATACCTTAGCGGTCAACTGGCAGCGCGCGGTTTCTGACTTTCCTGAGCCCTAAGCCAGGGCTCAACCCACTTCCCTAATTCGCCTATCTATTTTTTCAAATGCTTGTTGACTGTCGACGGCGAAACCTTCAGAAGCTTGGCTACTTGCGCCTGTGATTGTCCTTCTGCCATTAGCTCCAAGATTTTGCGCTTGAGCTCAGCTGCTTCTGCAACCCGAGGATGCACAACCTTTACCGGTTCGGCAGATATTGGCGTGTCCAAGAGTCCCAGAGCGTCCAAATCACCCTGCACCTTGTGAAGCATTTCACGTGCCGTCATTCCATCTTTCGACGCGTAGACCAACGTGATAAGCGAGACCGGTTGAACTCCGATTGCGTGCGCCAGTTCCTCGCTCACCTCTAGCGATACGGATCTTGTCCCTGCCTCCAACCTGCTGACATGTGACGGGTCGGTGGTGTTTGCGATGTTTTTCTGCGTCAAGCCTCGGTGGGCTCTCAGGGCCTGCAAGGTAGATGCGAACGCGCTACGAAGCGACATTTTAGTCGTTCCCAATAAAAGGGACGATATGCCGGATTTGCGTTATTCGACACAAATGCTTATAGTCACTCGAATCGAATGATTGGTGCTGGCTGCCGACGCGAGGATGGGCAGGGCAGGTGCGAATGGTTGCCCTGATGCACTGAAGGCTGGCCATCGTTCTGTCACCGTTGTGAGTCCTATGAGCTTATCAATATATAGATAAGTCGAACTACTTTCCGGGGCCGCCCGTAGGCTGAAAATTCAATTGGCACATTTCAATAACCTTTGTAATCGACTATGCGAGCTGTATGAAAATCCAGATCTATTCAGACCTTCATGTTGAATTTGAGGCGTTTGATCCTATTGACGTAGGGGCGGACGTAATCATCCTCGCAGGCGATATCCATACGAAGGCGCGAGGTGTGGCTTGGGCGAACACCGTATTTTCAACGCCCACAATCTACGCCTTGGGCAACCATGAGTTTTACGGTGGACATTTCGACCACACGCTGAGAAAGATGAAAGAGGCTGCCGCTCAGCACGTCCACGTCTTGGAAAACGAAGTTTTCATTTGCAAGCAAACACGCTTTTTGGTGGCGACGGCGTGGACAGATTTTTCCTTAACCGGCGACGTGATGGCAGCATCTTCAACTGCGTGGGGGGTTATGAACGATTTCAAAATGATTCGGATTGGAGACAGCTTTAGACACCTCCGGCCGTCCGATGTGATCGAACGATCAAAAGCGACTCATCAATGGTTAGCGCGGGAGCTCGAAAAGCCCTTTCTGGGGCGCACGGTTGTTGTAACGCATCACGCTCCGCTCCCTGAACCCGAGATCGACCACTACCCCGCACATATAGACGCTGCCTACTCCAACGACTGGCGGCACCTCATGGAAAATGTAGATCTATGGGTTTATGGCCATACCCATTTTTGTGCCGATCTTATGGTCGGAAGGTGTCGGGTTGTGTCGAATCCGAGGGGTTATCCAAATGAAGACACTGGCTTCAACCCCAGCTTTTTCGTCGAGTTGGGCTGATCGATCAACTTCTGAGTCTCCGTGCCGCAGCAATATGCACGAGGAGTGAAGGCTAACACGCAGGTGAAAATACAAGGCGGGAAGATATGTCGGTAGTGCCTCGGGAAGTGAAAGCAGCAATGGCAATCGACTTCGGCCTCGCCGTTACTGGCTACCTCGTGTGCGTCATTGAGTCCACTCCGGTTTTTGCGGGAATTGTGTACGCCGATAGGAGAGGCCGATTTGAGGATGGCACAAGCATTCGCACCTCACTTATCCGTGGTATTTCCTTCCAAAAGGGATATGGCGTACTGAGCACTTTTAGCGGCAGCTGTTACGTGATTGTGAGTTGGCACCCCTCGCAAACGAACGAGGGAAATCTGTATATGAATCGTACCTGGCACTGAAATGAAAATCCTGATTGATGCGATTGTGCGGTTTCTTTTCGGCGCACGGGGTGCTCACCTTTCTGCAGAGGATCTCGAAATTTCTCGACGCATTTGTGCCCTCAAAGGTCTGCGAGTTGAGGGTGGCGGAGTCTCTATTTCTCCTAACCAAACCGATCCTGGAAAACCTGAGTTTGTGAGCGAAGCACTGGTTCATATGCGTCGGCAGGGGAGTTGCGAAGGCTACCTATCTTTCAAACTCTGGGAGCAGCTAGGACGTCCTTCCATGGCTAGTTATGTTGCAGCGAGTACAGAAGCTGTTGAAGCAGGGGAGGTGCATAACCTGCGGTTCAGCGAAATGGTATTGATTCTTGAAGAGAGTTTGAAAGATGACTTGGTGCGTGAAAAATAGAATGACTGATGCGGTGCTAGAACAGGTTTCTAATCTCTTGCATGGGCCTGCAGTGGTCGTTCAGGGGGCACAACAAGACGACAAGGATCTGATGGCGCAAGTTGCAAGAGACTATCCGAGCAGGGCGTTTTGTATTGTGCGGCAATGGATGATCATCGACGTCCAACTTTCCCCGGAAGATCTTGCGAAGACCAATGAATTGGGTATGGCTCCCACCATCATTTATTCAGTGGACATCCAGCTAGACAGCCAAAGGCGGTTTCCGCCAGGGAGCTGGGTTCGAAGTACTTACCAAACTCGTTTTGAAGGCTGCTATTTCGAAACGCGCAATACGGTTTATGTTTTGGCAGGCCGTGGCTTTCGCACACGCGCGAGCCTAGAAGCCGTGGCCGCCCTAGGGTAATTCCATGGTCGAGGTCAAGGCATGAGCGACAGCACAAAAGGATCGTACTGGATAAAAACATTCGGAGCGCGGCTGGGCGACGTTCGCCTCCATCGGCTGCCGAAGGTCGTGACTGATGCACAAGATGCCCTTGCCGGCATCGACGTCTTAGGTTTTTTGGTGTGCGCAATGGTGCGAGAACGAAGAATGACCGGCCTTATGTTCTGCGATCCCAGAGGAAGGTTTCCCGAGGGATTACCCTCGCGTACCGCGCGTATATCTCATCGCTTTCAACGTAACGGATATGAAATTGTGGTTACACAGCCAGGCGATGTTTTTGTGGTTGCGCACTGGTACCACCAGAATTGTGAGCCAGACAGGTTTGATCGCATTCACTGATCGAAGACCTACAGTTCACCAGATCGCATTTCCTGAATTTTGGACTAATAACCCGTCGGACGGGTGGTAAATGCACAAAGACATTTTTCCGCATCTGCGCGAGAGCTGTCCCCGACTTTTTACCAACTCAGAGGTACCAGAAATCCAATGCCATGAAGGGTGGTCGGATCTGCTGAATGGTCTCCTAGGCACGCTCCAAAATCACCAGGATTGTGCCTGGTGAGAAATTGGCGGCTAATCGAAGTACAAGTCGTTGATGCATACAAAGCGGCCTTGGCCAGCGAAGGGCTTTCACCATTTGTGCTATGTGGGAGCGATTTGGTTTTGCACCGCACTGGCAAAAGGCAGGCGGGTGATTGGGTGCGCACCACCTTCCAGCGATCACTGACAAAAAGCTTTTTGTTTGAAAGCGTCAATACAATCTACGTGCTTTTGGGTGAAGGAGTGCGAATAAAAGGCTCCGCCAACGCGGTCTTGTCCATTAGCCGATGAACCGTGTCGACGGCTCCCGCCGGCATCGTTTTCACTGAAGCTAACAACGAATCTCACCGGCTTTTTTGAAAGCAAGGCGACCAGACGAGGCGACCAGACGAGGCAATTCGCAAGTTCCTCAGGCCATCCGAGATAACCACCTACTCGCCAAAGGTGACATATGAAAGACGAGCTCCTACCAACCTTGCGGCGAGATTATCCCAAGCTTTTTTCGAGCCCAGATCTTCAAGAAATTCGGTGCTATCCGGGGTGGTTGGATTTGCTGAATGCGCTCTGTCGCACGCTGCAAAACCATATGGATGATTATCCTGATGCGCGCCAGCTCGTGATTGTCCAAATTAAAGAAAAGTGGGGTGGGCTGCGTGTTTATGTCGACGGCGGTGATGCGTTCACCAAAGGGGTTATAGCCCTTGCAGCTGAAGTCTCGCTGACTATGTGTGAGGTGTGCGGCCAGCGTGGCAGTTTGGTCGGCGACCCGTGGGTCAGCGTACGGTGCGCGCAGCATTTGGGCTGGTCACCCGATGCTTCCACTTAGGAGACCAATGATGAAAATCTTAGGTGTAAAGGATGTAGAGGTTGTCAGCGAAGTGATGTGCGATATCTGCTGTCGCAGCACCCAAACCGAGGGCGGCGGTTTACAGTACGGCGAACTTCGGGCCGCCTGGGGCTATGGGTCGAGTCATGACGGTGAGCGCTACGAAGTGCATCTGTGTGAATGTTGCTTCTTCGAAGTATTGGCAAATCTCAAGCACGAAAGGCAACGGGAAACGAGGTTCGACGAGAGCGACGAAAATCGATGCCCGGAAAGTTTCGGCTTGGTTAACCCGGAACAGAGCAACCGCCTGTACGGTTTCGCACACATCACGGCGTTGGCCGAGTCCATTTTGGTAGCGACGAAAAGGCGATGCAATGGCTTTCCAAGCCCAAAGATCGCTTCGCGGGTAAAAGCCCACTTTCGATACTCACCACAACTCATGGTGCTTCCCAGGTTGAAGAGATGTTAATTCAGCTCGCGGAGGGGTTCGCTTTTTAAGGGGCCTCGCACACGTAAATTTGGTCGTCGTGGCCCGATAAGAAGCCTTCGTGCGAATAACTGACTTGGCATGGCTCCCGGTGGTCGCCGGCGTTCGAAATGGACTGGTCTCAGCGGTTAGCCACCTAGCATTCGCCTCGGTGTCGCACACACTACTTGTGTCGCCCTGATCCCGGTGAACCGCCATGGAATACCATCGTATTGGAATAAAGCGTATCCCCTTCGCCAGTTTTATACCTAGTTTTACGCTCGTTCCTGCACCCTTCACACATGATCGGAGGGTTTACCCAGTCTGCTCGGTAGCTGACCTTTGTAGTCTTGCAAAAGCGACAGTTTTTGGTAAGCCAGCCTGTTTTGGATTCGTGCTGTTCCGGCTGGATGTACGGGGTGGGAACGGGGGAGGGGCTTGCCATCTCCATGGCGTTTTTCAACTGCATGAGTACAGCGAGGTTCTTCGGATCCATGGCATACGCCTCTGACTTAACCTGCGCCGAGCGTAGCACCAATACCAGGCTGAGAATGAACTGCCTTGTTGATCGAGATGGGTGGGATCATGGCCTGCGAAATAATGGCTGGTGTAGGCAATTCCTAACGAGGCAGGCCGTCCCTAGATCATCCGAATGTTGCTCAAAGATGAATAGGGTGGCCATGGTAAAAGCGCTGGGCAGCGTCGGACAAACCGAACAATGTGGCCACTAAACCGAGAACTGCGTCCCATTATTCGACAAAAACACCCGTCGACCCCTATAAAAAAAATTTGCGAAAGGGAGTTCTTATATTTGAGAGCAAACAAAAAGCAGCATCCTCGTCGTCCCCTCCAACGTAGGCATTTTTCACATTTTTTGGCGTGCGGTTGATCTGTTCGTTGCTGTGTTTTTGGAAGAAATTTAGGGTTGAACAGGTATGAACGCTGGCATCGTAGGTAGGGGGAATCGTCCATTCGGCCGCTAGGCCGCTGCTTCACCTTTTGTCTTCAAAGAGCGAAGCTCATAGGTTTTTTGTGAACTCGTTCGTCCCAGCAGAGCGCACAAATTCGGTGAACTGCGTCTTAAATTTGGGAGGGCATAATGGATTACAGTTTGGAGTCGAGAATCTGGTCACGCGCGCAGCACGCGTTTTCGCAGCAGGCATTTGAGGTTTTAGTGGATGGGGCCGTGAGCAGCTATCTACGACAACCTGGTCACGCGGGCGTGGAGCGGATGCATGCCTCGCAGGTCGGCACTTGTGGGCTGCATGCTCTTAGAACAGCGCTTGATCGGGCAGGATTGCTGCGACATTCGTAGGTAGCTCTCAGTTACGTATCGGTCAGGTCTCGACTTCGGTCTCACGTCTACTGTGTGCTCCAGACAAAGATCAAACCGCGAGAACGAAAGTGCAAGGACGACGATCGTATCGAGGACGATGAGACGTTTTGATCTGCACCCTAAACATCCTTCCGCATGCCTGCATGCGGTGGGGCCAGATGCGTCTTCAACCAAGACATTACTGCTAAGCTTATCCAGAATTGCTGGCGCAAAATCAGCAATCCGCGCTGGGTCAATTTTCAATCGGCAGGGTGGGTTAGTTTTCAATCAGCGCCAACACTCAATCTACCGCTAGCCTACTTTTATTGTGAGTATGACGAGACGGCTCATCTTCTCCAGTGTTTTCACTGACTGAAAAAAGATGATCGAAAACAGGTGGTCGATTTGCCTGAGAGTCTGGCTTTCAATCACTGATGTCTAGATCGGACAGAAGTTTTGAAGTCGCTTTGCCCCCTCGCTGGAGTGGCAAGCAGATCGCCCTGCTTTCGGTCTGCCATTGTCGGCAATTACGCTGCCCGGCCTGGTCTACGATGTGTTCCTAACCGCTGACTGGAGTCACCCGGTTGAATCGAAAAAAGACTGTGTCACTGGCGGAGCGTGAGGGCTGCAATCGGTGATTGATAACGCACGAAAGCATGCCGAAGCAGGTTGTCCAGACTTTACGGAGAGTGATCCTGCTGCCTTCGACGCGGACTTTGTTATCAATAAAGAGCGAGAGGGGAGGAGTGTCGCGCAGGCGCTTGAAGCATTGGTGGCATTCAAGCGGACTCAGCGCTGAAGTACTCCGCCTTATCGACTGCTTTCCGTATAGGCGTTACGCGCAAACGGGGCACAAAAGAAAAGGAAAGCCGAAGCAAAAAAGCAAAAGATGCCACCGCCCCACGCAGCGTCAGTAACAGCCTTGAGCGCTTCTAAAGCACTCCCAGAGGCCTCAATTTTGTGTTTGGCCAGGAAGCAATCTGCCTGATAATTCGAAAGTAGCCTGCAGTCTGTCTGATCCAAGAAGCGGTGAGTAACCGCTTCAAACTTGTATTTGTCGGTGTAAGCATCGATTTCTTTGTCGTACAGCGTCACTGCGGTTTGCGACGCACCGATCAGCCAAATAGTGAAGCACACCGTACCTGCTTTGAAAAAGCCAGAGTATGCGCCCGGATCAAAGAAACTAAGGAAGAGAGCTTTGCCTCCCGGATGCGGATCAGCAGTTTTGACGGTTTCAGTCACTACTGCGTTTTTTTGCATGTGCTCAGCACCCATGTTTTTTCTCATGTCCAAGTAAGTTGAAACCGATGAAAGTAAGTCGGTCTTCATACGTCCGCCGTCAGCGGCAAGGCCTTCTGCTCGACATGATAGGCCGCAAAAATTTTTGCACGCTCCCCTACAATCAAGAAGAGCAGAGGTTTATTCAGGGTCGAGCCAAGCTTTGCCCATTCCTTGTAATCAATTCCAGAGGGCGATGGGTTCAACTGTGGATGAGTGTGCCAGTCGCCGAGGTAATCAACGCGACCCTGGCTTTGTTTCCACGCCTTCGTCACGGCAAGCTGATGACCTGGATCCAGGCGTTCAAAGCTGATACGTGAGCTTTTGTCCAAGGGCATTGGCACCGTCGCGTACAGGACATGAAGGTGCTGGCCTGATCTGTACCCCATCAGCGTGCCTCCGGCTTCATGTTTGTTTTTGCTGTCCTGTCGGTAAGCATAAATGACGTCGAGTACATTGCTCTCTACGAGGATGTACAACCCAGGCAGCTGTGGGGTCGCAAGTATCATTTCGTTCCGCATGCAGGGCAGCCACTTAGCGGTGTGATGTCTTGGTTCTTTACTTTGCGGGTGTCTGCGTTTTCCACTGCCCGGGTTCGAAACCTTGGGCTTGGGCTGCCGTTCTTTTTCCAGTCAATCAACATGTCCGTGACAAGGGCTGCAGCGGACAGCGATGCAGACACGGCGTACGGCGTAAAGTGTTGGCAAGCGCGAAATCCCTTTTCCACATCGTGCTTGAGTACTTCGAATCGTTCCGTCATTTCGCTTCCGGGCTCGTACCGCCGCAAACAGCGGAAGCAGCCGTGTTTCAACGAGTCCGTCCACAAGGCTTGAACACATTCGCCATTACCTTTGATCCATGCATGCAAGATAGGAGGGAAAGCCCCTTCATTGTTGATGCGTAGCGCATTCAACATTTCTGAGAGAGGCTCCTCGCCGGTCGCATTGATGAGCAGATCAAAGCTGGAGTAATCGAGCTTCGGTGTTATTGCTATGGGACGCGACTCGATATTGCTGTAGGGAAACTGCAGATCCAGTTCATCCTTGAGCGCCTGAGACTTGCGCTTGAGCAACGCGTTGAACCCAAGAGCGTGGCGACCTATGTTGTCCGGCTGCAGTAGTTGATTGTCCCCCACTCAATGCTCCGGCCCGGTCAATAGATTGGATTAGGGGCGCCCATAGTGATACGACCAGCCACATCCATCTGTTATTGCCATATTGACATCATGAGTCCTTAGATCTCGAAGCCCGGCTCTGTGAGCACAATTACGCGACTTCAAGGCATCAGCCATGCAACACCCTAAGGCTAAAAGTTGAACGTATTTTGTACGCTGGAAAAACCAAAGGTACCTGTTGTTCTCACTCAACGTAATCACAACAGTAAAACCCACAGGGCCGAGACGTATGTTAGGAATGACGGACGCAAAGTTAAGTCTTATGCGTTGTGCCCCGCCTGTGGGAACCCAGTGACCCTGGTCAACCGGCTTGTCCCTAAAACGGATGCCTAGATCTTATACGCACGGCACACGGGAAGTTCAGTCCCTGGTTTAGCGGTACATAGCCAACAGGCCTACGAGGACTGTCCGTTCCATAACCCGGAAAGATTTGACAGCAAAACTCCCCGAAAAAGCAAAGAGCGAAATGATGAAGTCCGAGATGCGCTGATTAACCACATTCATTTAGTGGTCTCGACTCTAGAAAAGGCTATAGGTATTACCTTAACAGATGACCGGCGGTGATGGACGGTTTATGAGCTCTGGAATGGCGTCGCAGCGCCTGACACACCGGCTAGCGTTGCAACTCCTGCAAATTTTATGTCGCTGCAGTAAGCGTTTGAACATCAAAGTCGCAAATTTCTTGTACGACCCGATAGGGGGCGGTCTCGACCCGTGGGGCGGAACTATCACTTTCTCTCTTCGTAAGCGCAGGGTAATCCGATCAGCCATCAGCATGGCTTCTTCCTGATTGTGCGTGACCATAAGCAAACCTTGTCTTCTGGGTCAACGGCCAAGAAAATCGCGTTAACATCTTTGAAACCATTTACGACATTTTGCACATCGTTGCGGCCAGCAGCGTGCTGGCGGATCTTTAGCTAAAGCTCGAATCAAAATTCAAGATCAACAAGCTGCGTAGGTTGCTGGAAGAGCTTGCCCAGGACTACGGCCGGATTTACATCGAGGGCGGGCCATTGAGCTTCGGAATGCCAGCGCAAGGCGTCTTGCATGGTTGCTAGGACGCCGTTGCTATGTAAGGCTCTGTTACCTGGTGGCGTTGGTGATGAGCATTTTTACAGACTCGAAAGTGAGCGACTGCACCCGATTACCGTTTGGAAGAATCAGTCTAGACTTGTAGTTCCCAAGGCGGGATCCCAGAGCTGTCAAAATATGATTCGCCTCGATACCTTTGTATAGAGTAGCTCGCTTTTTCTCGACTTTGTTCAGAAAGCCTTTTAAGCCGGTGTTCTGGAGGTCTGGGCGAACAGCTACAAAAATGTTGATCATAGACCACGCTGCATCAGACGCGTTTACGAAAATCTCATCAGCATAGTCTCGATGGAGCGTAGACAGTATCTCTGTCAATCCTCCTAGATACATGAACACAGTCGAAATATCCAATTGCGAAGTTTCAGCGTCATCCGAGATGGAGAACAATGCTAACGTAGCGCTGTCAACGGCGTTGCGCGCCTCCATTTCACACAGCGCCCATTCGAAATAAAAGCCTCTTTCAGGGGAGACGCCGTCATAGTTTCGAAATAGCTCTAGCGCGTCTTGTGGGTTTTTTTCTCTTCTGTAGAAGCTTGCAAGCTTGGTGAGAAGCTTGTAATTGCTAGGATCCGTTTCAAGCAGTGCCTGCGACAGCGAAGTAGCTACAGTATTCTTCCTTTTTTCGAAGAAAGAGTCTGCCATCTTAAAACGCCAAAAATCCAAATTTGCCACGCGCTCGGTCTTCGCCTTTTCCTCCGCGCCAAGAGCTAGATCAATAAAAAGTGTGGCAGTATCGACCTCGAATTTCGTCTCTAGCACTTCAATGATAGCCTCAGCTATGTACTTGTGCCGTGTGTAAATTGTGGTCGCCGTGCCGGTTGCTGCGGCCTCTTGTCCTAGCTTGTTAATAACGACATTTTTGAGCTTTGACGTCGTCATCCCCATCGCGGCGGCCAATACGTCATAGGTAAGCTTTTCGAAGCCTTCAGCATGCATTGCGGCAATGTAGGACAAAGCATCTCTAAGCGTTTTCCCTAAACTCACTTCAGCTTCGTCGAGCCTGGAAAGCATCGCTTCGGCATGGTCAAGCAATTTTCCATTATGCCGACTCAGAAGAAGGGCGCCAAAAAATGCACCAGAGGCTCGTCTCGATTCCTGTTTTGCATAGAAGCGAAGTTTTTCGACTCGGTTGGCGGTGTCAAGATTTGCGAGGCCTCCTTCACCAAGGCCGCGATCACCAAATGCCTCCCATGCATGGATGATTTTCTCAGCATCCGTTTTACTTAAATCCTTGAGTAGGATTTCTTTGTAAGCGCAGGAAAAACCCCAAGGTAGTGTATCTGCGTTGTTTGAGCGCCAGTCCGAGTCGCGGCAGGCTAGTAGAAAATCTATCTTCCCGGCGTAACCGGCAAAGCCAGACTCGGCGAACATTTGAACTTGCTTTGCAACCTGATCGGCCTCATCAATTACGATGAGCCAGTCATCATGCGTCTTCAATACAGGCAGCAAATTCTCAACGTCAAAAGGGCGCAGATTATTTTTTCTATACAGAATACGCTTAGATGGATTTTCTTGGATTATCTCGAAGCTAGCTTGCTGTAAAGCCGTAGTTTTCCCTTCACATCCGGCCGCGAGCAAGGTGCAGACGCAAGGAAGGTCAGAGGATTTCGCGACTAGTTTTTCGTATGTAGTGACGATCTCGCTGACAATCTCTCTCCTCGGAACAGAGGTCGAAAGCGATACATTCCAGGTCGGGCTTGCGCCATCGAAGAAATAGACCGCCAGATCCTCTGGGATAGGTTTTGCATGCTCTCGCAAGTCTTGGGCCGTCGCCACTTCCCAGCCTCCGGGAGGTGTAATTTTTTTGGGGGCTTGTGCATTTGCCAAAACGAACGACTGTGGGAAATTGAAGTGCCACTCGCTCCCGACTCGATGCTCTTCGGGAAAGCCGTTTGCGCTGAGCTTCCAGATCTGTTGGTCAAAGTCCCAAGTGAATGGTTTGAGGCATAGTAATTTGTTCGCAAAGTCGGCGCGGCCCCACAATATGCTGTTCTTCCACTTGCTGGCTTCACCTGCTTGGAATGAAGCGCCTGCCTGAATCGTCATAAAAGCAGAGCCATTGGCGTATTCCGGCTTTCCCCAAACCTTGTGCATGTGACCATACAAGTAAATCACGTTATGCCGGGCGAAAAGGGTTTTTATAGGCTCCGCATGAGCAGGTGAGTACCAATCTAGGGGGTGATGGCCCAGAACGAACATAAGATCACAGTCCGAACTTTGCTCTAATGCGTCTCTCACCAGCGGAAAACCGGGCGTAAGCTTGCTCTTGTCCTGCTCGTCACGGCATAGCCAAGAAGTGTTTATTCCAAGGATGCCAATCTTTTTTTCAGCGAGGATCATTTCCTTGCGGTACACGCCTTCAGCTTGTCGGAACGAGGAGAGGTCATTCGCATAGGGCGCAGAGATGAAACCTTGAAGACGTTCGATGAGAACGGCACGATCTTTTAGCGATACCGGTGTCGGCTCAAAATTACCATTATCCAGCGACAGGTGTTCTTCTCGGCCAAAATTGCGCTCCACATTCCGCTGCACATCATGGTTGCCTGGAACAAGGAAAATTTTATGTATGAAGTCGTCACCGAACAGGGACAGTAGTGGGTAAATGACATGCTCGTTGAATTGAGCATACTCGCTCGGTAGGCCAGAGTTCGCAATGTCCCCAGTGATGAACACAAAGTCAGGGGGGCCGTGCTTGTCGCTGCGGGCTTTAACATGCTCGATGAGCTTCCTAGCGACCAATGGCTGTTGGTAGTTACTGTCTGGCTTCTTTCCGAAATGGAAATCGGACAAGTGAAGCCATTTCAATCCGCTCATGCATATCTCCCTTGCATGTTCATCGAACATAAATGAGAGGTTATACTAAACTTGAGATCAAAATGCCATGATCAAGCCGAGGTTTCTTATCTTCTTTTGCGATCATTTGACCGGACTAGCTGGTAAGGCCCGGATCTGCTTGAGGGCGATGGTTTACCGGGAGGATTGTCACTGCCTTGCCTATGTCACCCCTGATATTAGGCGACCTGACTTCGTCGTGACCATAGGTTTTAAGAACATGAGGTTGCATGACGTATAACAGAAAAACTTGGAGCGTCAGCAGCGGTCGATTTTGCTTTTTCTTATGCTAGAGGTAGTCTTCGCCATATTTTAATAATCCTCAATTCTATTGTCTGGCCTTATACTAGCGTCATCCAGAGTACAGGACTTCACCATCCGCAGTCGCGAGATGTAGGTGAGAGGGCCAGAGGGCATCTGATGCCCTTAGAGGTCGGGCGCGTAGCGTGGGACGCATCACGGGTCTCCATAGCCCTACCCATAATTAATCGCTCTTCAATGCTTTGACCAAAGTACTTGCTAATCCGTGGAAACGCGGAGAACCTCCTGCATGTGGTTGGTAAGGAGTTCCATGGTCACGCGAACGATATTAAGATAGTGCAGAAACGTGACCTTCATCTTCGCATGGCCATCTGCTGGATGATTACCATGCTCCATGGCAATGTTATATACCTCTCTGTCCGGGTCGAACAGCTTTGCCTTCTACGAATTGATAAGATAATAGGTTGGCCACCAGTCTTTTGCATCATAGAAACATATGCTTTCGCGCAGCGGGATTTTTTCAATAGTATCGACCCAAAGCGGACATGCGGGGCCGGGATGAAATCGGCCATAGGTGGACATCATGTCCGCATAGGCTAAGCGTCATACGTCAGGTATTGAACGTCGCCACTGACTCGGCGAAACATTTTCTCACTGCCGAAAAGCCCACGGTTTTAGTGGATGTGGCGGTGAGCAGCTATTTACGACAACCTGGTCACGCGGGCGTGGAGCGGATGTATGCCTCTCAGATCAGCACTTGTGGGGTGCATGCTATTAGAATGGCATTTGATCGGGCAGGATTGCTGCGACAATCGGAGGTAGCTCAATTACGTATTAGTCAGGTCTCGACTTCGGTCTCACGTCTACTACGTGATCCAACAGAGCCTCATAGTTTCTGGCAACGCGACTGACATCACCCTCGTCGATCAACTGGAGCAAGATCTGAATCTATAGGCAAAGACCCCTGCTGCTGGGGGAGCGAAGGCAGTATGGACGTCACGCCGGAGGCGGCCTGGCGATGCTAACTTTCCAGTTTCGATCACCCCGCAATGCCAGCCGATTGAGCATGCCGTATCGAAGATAGTCCGATATCGAGATTCCTACCTCAGATTTGAACCGTCCGATACCACTCTGCATAAGGGGTGTTCACCACCTTATGCCTATTCAAATCAGGTGCACCGTCATCCCACCAAACTGGGCCACGCTCCCCCAGGCCAACCTTTGCTCTATCGACAGCTGCTTTGGCGGTCTTAAGCTCGTCTGGATCTCCTGATGCTTTGGCGGTCTTCACTGCCCGCCGCGCAGCCATCAAGGCGTTCACCAGCCGCTGCCGTTCGAATTCATCCAGCGCAGGGTTGGAGCAGCGCCACAGTTGTCCTTTGACAACAAAGTAACGGCCATCTGGCGTCGTAGAATTCATAAATCAGTATCCAACTCTATGACTTCCTTCTCCTAAACCTCAACAATGTTATGCACCCCGATACCACTCTCACCCAGCCTTATCAGGCTGGACAAGTGGCCAGTCCGCTATTACCCGGTATTGCCCTTTATGGGACTCGTAGAGCGTAATATGGTCGGCTCGGAGCAAGAACTCTGGCTGACTGGATAATTGCATGCCACCTGACCACCCGTTTGCAATGCCACTGCCCAGTCACTTGCATTCGATCTGACCAGACGTTTGCATTGGATTTGACCAGGACACCTCGTGTCCTTGACCGGCAGCAGTCGACCGATTCTGTTGAAAAAGCCGGCCCTGGTTTCCACGGCAGAAAAGTACGCATCTGATACTGAAATCTTCAATTTTGGCTGAGGCTTCCAGGCTCAGATTTGACGTAGCAGCGTGCAAAAATGGCATTTTCCCGGGTCAATTTCCGGGCAGTTTAAGGGGAGCGACTTTTTCAAAACTATCGACCCGAAGCAGCCATTCGGCGGTAGCCGTATCCGAGCCAAACCTGTCCGTAGAAAATGGGTAGAACCCCTCCGAAGTCTGAAGCCTTCTGCATGCCCCAAGTGAAATCAGGGGGCAGCATGTTGATCACGGGCCGTCCTAGCAGTGACTCGATTCAAACTAGCGCGAGGCTCAATACTAAGCCGTTCGCTGGCAAACGGCTTCTAGATTTATTTGGTCAGGGGCCAATATATAAGCGGCATAATAATCGCTGTGGTAGTGAGACCTGATGCCGGGCGCGCCGTTATTTTGCCCGCCAGCTGCAATGGCCGCCGCATAGAACGCATCGACCGCCTCACGGCTTTGCGCGATCAGAGCTATGTGCGCCCCGTGACTGGGGACAGGCGCAGCATGCAACCATAAAAACGGCTTTCCTTCAGAGCCGAACCCCAGTCGTCGAGGTATCGAACCTGGCGGATCGGCCTCGATACTCATCAGCAACTCGATCCCAAGTGGACTGAGCGCGGCTTCGTAGAATACTTGAGCATCCGAAATGTCCGAAACACCGAGGCCCACATGGTCGATTGTCGACCCAGGGAAATTGCTCATCAGGTATCTCCATAAATTGGCGATTGATTGGCAGGTTGGTAGAGCGCGTCATTAACAGCGCGTGGTCGCTCGTGCCCGTTTTAAACCTGAGATGCGCCACCGTCGGCGAACAGCTCAGCCCCATTGACATAGCTTGACGCATTGCTCGCAAGGAAGAGCGCGGCCTGACCGATCTCATCAGCCTGGCCGATCCGACCGAGCGTGCTTTTTTCGCTAAGGGCATCGATCACCTCCTGCGCGTTTTCACCCAGCACGTTGCGCAGGGACGGGGTGTCCACGGGGCCGGGGCTGAGCAGGTTGATGCGTACACCAGAACCTTTGATATCCAGAATCCAGCTGCGAACCAACGAACGGAGCGCGGCCTTAGTGGCTCCGTAGACACTCAGACCGGGCCCTGGGTTTATCGAGGCGGTCGAGCCAATGACGACGACGCTGCCTCCCTTACCCATCAACGGCAGCGCACCTTGCACAGTGAAGGTCGTGCCTTTGACATTGGTCGTGAATAACCGGTCGAAGCCTGCTTCGGTAATTGCACCCAAAGGCTCGATTTCTCCCGTCCCGGCATTAGCGATCAGTACATCGATACGGCCATGCACCGCGCTGATGTGGCTGAATAGCTCGGCTAGGTCGACAGGGTTTGAAATGTCTGCGCAGACGGCGGAGGCGTTCTCGCCAAGGCCTTTAACGGCTTCGTCGAGCTGAGGCTGGCGGCGTCCGGTGATGACCAGCTTGGCGCCCTGGCGGGCGAAGGCTTCAGCGATGGCGAAACCGAGTCCCGAAGAGCCGCCAGTGACCAGAACGACCTTATTTTCAAACAGCATGAGAAGTACCTCCGAACGTGAATATATAGTGAACACTACATATATGAGATGCCAGGCGCAAGCTATTTAGTGACTGCTACAAAAGCCTGTCTGGGGATACGTGATTGAAATCGCTTGTAGTGATCGCTACAGTAGTCAAATCGACTGTACGAGATTGCTATGAACGAAAAACCCCGGCAACGCCGCCCCGCCTTCGACCGCGAGCAAGGGATAGCCATCGCACAGGCACTGTTTCATCAGCGCGGCTTTGATGCGGTCAGCCTGACCGACCTTACAGAGGCCATGGACATCAAGCCCCCGAGCTTTTACGCCGCTTATGGCAGCAAGGCCGAGCTGTTCGAGCGTGCGATGCATCGCTACGCTGGCGAATATGCGTTGCCTCTGGACATGCTGCTAGCGCCGGATTTGCCACCCGCAGCAGCGCTGACGTCGCTGCTTGTAGCTGCTGCGAAGCAGTACGGGAGAGATACGGCTTTGCGTGGTTGTCTGGTCACAGAGGGCTTGCGCGCGGATGATCCAGTTGCCCGAAACATGGCCGAGAAGTTGGGCGAAGCCGCAGTTCAGACCATCCGCAATTACCTTGACCAGGTTTGCCCACGAGGTGCGCAAGCGCTGGCTGACTACCTGTTGATTACGTTGCGCGGGCTCTCGGCAGCAGCATGCAGTGGCATGCCCCACGAGCGTTTGATAGAGGTAGCGCAAATTGCCGGCAAAGCGATATCTAGAGAGTTAGAGGCAGGCACCGCCGCTGACTCCTGAGCAAATCAACACTGTTTTTTCGTCCTGGTGATTTACAGATCAGTGATGGTCGTACCGGCGATACTCTCGGCGAACCCAGTCCCCAGTAGCTTCGCAGGCGTCTCAAAGCCTAGCCGCCGCTCGCCAGCCAATACCCTGCGCGCAGCCTCCACGGCAGCAAGCGGTGTACGCGCCCATTCAACGTGTCTTGCAAATGTTATTGAGCAATATCCAGTAGGCGAAATGCTCGAAATGCAACTGTGGGCTATGAATAGTCATGAACACCCTTGAGGCAAAAAATCGGCTTACTGCCAAATATTCACGAAAGCATTCATAGGAGGATTGCACATTCGGATATCCGCTTACTGAGGTTTACACTTCCTGCGGCGGGGTGCGAGCGCCATGCTGAGTAGTGATAGAGGTGCCTCCGGAACTGGAGATTGATAGTCACGTGTCTGAGTCAAATGAGGTCGAAGTCTTTATGCTCCTGATCCTGTCCAAACGACGACATGGTCTGCTCTAAGGCATACGACAGTCGCATCAACTCCGGGGGAGCATCTGTCGGTGTGAGCACCAAAACCTTTGATTTGCGCCATACCTCAAGCTGGTCAAGGACTACAGTCAGACGTTTTCCGGGTACCTTAAGCGCGCATGTTTTACTCAGGTTGTACGTTAACCAATATTTTGCCTTTGATTCTGCGGGCATCGAGCGCGTCGTGCGCCTCGGCGATGCGCTCCAGCGGCAAAACAAGCCCAATGGACGCGACGTACCCGCCTTGGGCCAGACATGCAGTGACGTCGCGTATGGCAAATTGCTTGGCTTCGTCAGACACGTTGTAAATCAGAACAAACCGGAACACTGAGCAATTCCCCATCGATTTCAACAGCGGAATGGATACTTCGTCTTTCGATGATCCCGCCGCGTAACAACTGATCGTGCCGCCCTTCGTAAGACACGCCATGTCCATCTCTAGGTTGGCAATCAGATCCACCTCAACGATTCTCTCTACGCCTGCGCCATCGGTGGCAGCTTTGATCACCGATACTACATCCTGATCGCGCATGTTGATGACGAGATCGGCCCCCCTTGTTTTCGCTATTGCTACGTCGTCTGCATTGCGAACGGTAGTGGCTACCCAAGCCCCAGCCCATTTGGCTAGCTGGATCGCCGCTTCCCCGACAACCCCGGCACCGCCGTGAACCAGCACCCGGCGACCGTTCAGCTCGCCATCGGCAAAAAGGCAATAGTGAGCGGTCAGGGCGGCGATACCCAAACTTGCCCCGGTCTCGAAGGTGACGTCATCGGCAAGGTGAACTACATTGCGAGCAGGAAGCACCACGAACTCTGCGGCGGTGCCAAACGCGCGGCCTGATTGAGCCTCGAAAATCCAGACTCTTTCCCCTACGCGGGAGGCAGCGACCCCTTCGCCAACTGCATCGATGACGCCGGCTCCATCCTGATGTGGAATGACACGTTGAAATGCCATAGCGCCCCTAAAGCCGTTCCGGCCTTTGATATCGGTGGGGTTCAGGCCAGACACCGCAACACGGACTCGTACTTCTCCGGGGCCCGGCTTTGGTGTTTCCAACTCACCAACGACTAGCACCTCTGATGCGGCTCCGAGACGATCGTAATAAGCTGCTTTCATGAACATAACTCCAGTCGGTTACGGCATATGCCAATACGGCCATCGTGTCTCATTCAGGTAATCTCGCAAGGAGGCTCATCTGGCATCTGGCTCGCGGATCACGAGTAATCCCTTACCTTTGCCTGGAGTGACCTGATCCTCTGGAGCCAGTATCCAAACTTACTTCAGTTAGGCGGCGAGAAACGCATTGCGAAATCAAGCCTATTTGCCTAATTCAATGCAACATACTTTCCCGGCCCTTCGCTACATCCTTCGCGTTGATTTCAGCGCTAGTCTGTCCGAAGCGACGCAGCAAAAATGTGCTGACGGCGGCTAGTTCAGTATCGTTGTAGGCACGGGCGAAGTCCGGCATCCGCTGATCGACGCGCAGGGCGGTTTGAGTATGGCCTTCCAGCAACGTGGCGATCAGGTTGGTTCCCGCCGGGTCGTTGACTGTCTTGAGCCCGAGCAGCATGGCGATCGGCGATTGATTGCCGCTGCCGTCCGGGCGGTGGCAGGCCGCGCACGCGTCCGCGAAAAGCTTGTGACCCAAGGAATTCCCTGGCTGATCATTGACCGCTGCGACAGGTCTCGCAATGCCTTCGCTGCGACCTGGCGTAGATTTGAGGTACACCGCAATCGCCTTGATATCCTTTGGGTCAAGGAAACGCAGGCTGTGTTCTACAGCGTCAGCCATGGGCCCACCAGCTCCGCCATAACCAGGCGCATAACCTTGTGACAGATAGCTGACTAACGATTCCTGCGGCCATGCACCAATCCCGTACTTGAAGTCTGAACTGATGTTGTATGCGCGCCAGTTGCCCACTTCTCCCCCAGCAAGTGCCTTGCCAGAGCTCATAGCTTGAAAAATATTGCGCGGCGTGTGGCATTCGCCGCAATGGCCCGGCCCCTGTACCAGATACGCCCCGCGATTCCACTCCAATGACTGCTTGCTGTCAGGCACGAAACGCTCGTTTGAGGCGAAGATTGTGTTCCAGAAAATCATGCCCCAACGTTGATTGAACGGGAACGACAGATCGTTCTCGGGCGGTTTCTGAGCGATCGGTTCCAGGCTGAACAGGTACGCCTTGATCGCTAGAATGTCTTCGCGTGACATCAACGTGTAGGAGGTGTACGGGAAAGCCGGATAGTAATGCTTGCCACCTTTGCCAACGCCTTTTTGTAGGGCGCTGACGAATTCGTCATCGCTCCAGTTGCCGATCCCGGTTTCTTTATCAGGCGTGATGTTAGGTGAATACAGGGTGCCAAACGGCAGCTTAAACGCAAGCCCACCGGCATACGGTTTGCCGCCGGGCGCCACGTGACATGCCAGGCAATCGGCAGCACGTGTCATGTATTCACCCTTGCTGAGCAACGCGGGGTCGGCTGCCTGAACCGTCGCTGCCAAGGACGCGACTGTGAGTGCGAACGCGAATTTAAACATTCTCATGGCCGTGCCCCTTAAACAGTGAAATAGCCGAAACGGCTCAGCGGCAATCGGCGCTCACGAATACCGCAAGCGGCATGTAGCGCATTCACCAACGCAGCGGCGGCTGGTACTACACCCGTTTCGCCGATCCCTCCAGGGCTTTCAACGCTAGGCATCAAGTGCACCTGCACTGGAGGGGCGTCACTCATGCGGATCTGTCGGTAAGCGTGGAAGTTGCGCTGCACGACCTGACCTTTTTCCACGAGGATTTCATTGAAGAGTGCCGCTGAAAGTCCAAACAGTGTGCCTCCCTCCATCTGCGATGCCACTGAAGTAGGGTTGTTGATGAAGCCGCAGTCGACCACGGACGTCAGCCGTCTGATGCGGATGCCTTTTTCTCCCTGCATTTCCAGCTCGATCACAGTGGCGACGAAACTTCCGAACACCGCGCTAACTGCCACTCCTCGGCCATGGCCTGCCGGCAAGGCGGTTTTCCAGTCGGCCAGTTCTGCTGCTTTTCTCAACACGGCCTGCGCGCGTGGTTGCGCGTGCATCAAGCCCAATCGGTATTCCACAGGATCGGCCTTGGCGTTGTGCGCTAGCTCGTCAATAAAACATTCGATGGGGTAGGTGCTGCGCAAGGGGCCGACACCGCGCCACCAGGAAACCGGGATGGCGTCCGGGTCTTGTCGGATGTAGCGAACCTGCAAGTTTTCAAGCGTATAAATGGGCTCGACGGCTACTTCGACGGCGTCGCCATCCACCCCATTCTCGGGCAATTGACCAAGGTACGACGCGATAATTGAAGCCCCAACAAGCCTGTGCTCCCAACCTATCGGCCGCAGATCTTTGTCCAGCGCGGCATTGAGGCGGTCAACATAGTGCGGACGGTATTTGTCATGGGTCATGTCCTCTTCGCGGCTCCAGATCAACTTGATCGGGTAGGTGACCTGGCGAGCGATATCCACAGCCTGAAAAATGAAGTCGGACTCAAGCCGACGTCCAAAACTGCCGCCTATGAGTTGGTTGTGGATAACCACTTTTTCCATCGACATGCCGCTGATTTTGGCTGCGCCCATTTGTGCGAACACTGGCGCCTGACAACCGACCCACAACTCGCACATGTCCGGCCGGACGTGGGCGACACAGGTCATCGGTTCAAGCGGCGAGTGCGATAGAAACGGTTGTTGGTAGACCGCTTCGAAATGGCTCGGCGCGTTTTTCAGAGCGGTGGCGATATCGCCAGTCTGCTTGGCGAATACGCCGTCCTTGAAGCTGGCATCAAGCAGCGCTTTGTCCAGCTGAGCGGAATCTACTGTAGCGTGAGGCCCTAAATCCCACTCGACCTCCAGCGCCTTGAGTGCCTGCTGGCAGGCCCAGAAATTAGTCGCCGTCACCGCGACCGCGTTGTCCATAAGGATTACGTCGCGAACGCCGACAACTTTGCGCGCCGCCTCGTCTTTGACGCTTCGCAGCTTGCCGCCAAACACCGGGCAAGTCAGCGACGAGGCAATCAGCATGTCGGGAATCTTTAGATCGATGGTGAACTTCGCCGAGCCGTTGACCTTGCTTGGCGTGTCGAGCCGCTGAGCGGGCGTGCCCAGTAGCTTGAAATCGGCGACGGCTTTGAGCGCGACGTCCTTAGGCACCGGCAGCGCCGACGCGGCCTCCACCAAATCTCCGTAATTGGCTGCCTGACCGTTAGGCCCGAGTACTTGACCGCTTTCAGCACGGCAGACGCTCGGAGCTACGTTCCAGCGCAGCGCTGCCGCTTGAATTAGCAACACGCGGGCGGTGGCACCGGCCCGGCGTAGCGGCTCCCATGTGAAGCGGGTCGAGGACGACCCACCAGTGGCCTGAAACTGCAACAACGTGTCAGTGTACAGCGCCGAATTGGGCGGCGCTTCTTCGATGCTCACCTGGCGGAGCGGAACTTCCAGTTCCTCGGCGACCATCATGGCAATGCCGGTCTGCACGCCTTGACCCATTTCGATCTTCGGTGATATCACCGTCACGCGCCCGTCGTGCCCTACTTTTACATACGCACCGAAGCCCGATGGGGCATTGTCTCCCAACCTGGCGGTGTCGATCGTTTCAGCGGCAAAACTGCGGCCTACCAACGGAGGCAGCCAGGCACTTACAAACAACCCACCCAATGTGAGCGCGCTGCCCTGGAGCACGCTGCGGCGCGAAACCGTCGCGGTCAGTCGATCGATATCTGTCATGGTGACTTACCTCAGGCCTTGCTGACGCTTTTGATGGCTGCACGAATGCGGGTATATGTCGCGCAGCGGCAAAGATTGCCCGCCATCGCTGTTGTGATCTGCTCGTCATTGGCGTCGGGATGTAATTGCAGCAGGGCAACCGCGGACATGATCTGGCCCGGCTGACAGTAGCCGCACTGTGCGACTTCATGTTCCAGCCACGCCTTTTGCACTTGTTGACCTACTGGCAACTCGGCCATCGCCTCGATGGTGGTGACCTTGCGTCCCGCTACAGCACTGACGGGCAGTACGCAGGAGCGCGTGGCCTGTCCGTCCAGATGCACGGTGCATACCCCGCATTGCGCAATGCCGCAGCCGTATTTTGTACCTGTCATTCCCAGTACATCACGCAAGACCCAAAGCAGTGGCATGTCATCGGGGACATCCACAGCGTGATCGTTACCATTGATCAGTAATGTCTGCATCGAAACCTCAGGTGTTGATCACGATTTGCCGCTGACTCATTACCTGAGGGCGATGGGGTCGACAGCTGTGTGGTTCTGTTCAGTATGCTTCGTCCGCTGACTTTGGCAGGGGTTTGTAGCCGGTGAGATCAGATGAGGCCGGCTTTAGGTGTTGCTTCAAAAATTGATACTACATGCGAGCTGCTGTCTTGCAGAGGACTTTTTCTAAATTATTTGTTTTGCAAAAATCTCTCCCCACCATTCCCCATGGGGAACACTTGGCCACTGAGGGGGCAGCGTTTCCAAATGAGTCAGATGTTAAAGGTGGATTTCGTGGAAGCAGGAACCGTGTTCTGGCCAGTTTTTGCGTCTCAAGGGGAGCAGTGACCCAGCGACCTTGGAAAAGATCGTCCCGCGTCCGCAAGGTGGAAGAGGTTGCTTCAATAAAAGTTGTAGCCGCTTCTTCAATAGTTTAAAAATAGGCCTTGCCTTCCTCTATGCGGATGACATCTATGCCACGGCGAGTGCGAATTGCTTGACCGCTGATTAAATTTACTACGTAGCTGTGTCGTTCAGTTAAGGCATTTCATCGGTGACTGCAAGTCACAAAGTTGTCGCTGGAAAGTTAACTTGAAATGCAAATTCGCTTGCCAACGATAGACGTTGATCGGTATATGATAAAAAGAGCCCACATTAGTGGGCTAAAGGAACGAATCAAATGTTGGGGCCATTGACGAAAGTGTGATTCTCACAAATGAATTTTGATAAGTGTGTATACATTTAGTCAAAAAATATCCTGGCGCGTCAGATTCCTTTTAGAAATTCCAGCTCTGGCTGTGTCATTTTTACGTCGACGTCGATTATTTGGTATTCTACTAGGTCGTGGGTGACATAAGGGTCTTGTGCGATGATTTTGTGAAGAGATTCTCTGGCAATACTCTTCGCCACAATCATTCCGCCTAACCCGCTAACTTTTGCGGAAGCTAATAAAAAAATGCCGTTTTCTACATTTTCATTTACCCATACCAAATGCGCATCTTTTTGCGCATCAAGGCTGCCAGGCTTTTGCGTTAGATTTACATGTAGAAAGTACACTAGGCTTACCTCTCAGTTTGTAGTTTATAATAACTCTGATAGAGCTACGCTGCACCGGAGAATTTGCGCGGACTCTTCACCACGTATGGTGGAGGGTTCATCCAATCTGAACAAACGGCGAGGCCATTAATCTGCGCAAATTTTAAATATACTGTCCATGCTATAGGCTAGGAGCGGAATCTAGCTTCAAATATTAAAGCTGTCAAGCGATATGTGGACTCCATCATCGAGATTTATGTCACCTTTTGCCGCTTGAATTCAGCAGTGCTTTTGTAAAGTCAGGTGCTCATCAAACCCATCGATCAGCATAGAATGCAATATTACGAAAGCTAGAGTTAATCATCCTGTTCATGCCGGCGTATCTAGGTTTTCCTCTGGGGAGGAGGTCTCGTAGTCCGTATTGCCGCGATCGAGCGATAGAAATACTACGGCTGCAGTTACAACTGTGATCGCAGTCAAGATGATCAACAGAGTGCTGAAGGCCGCGCTGTAGCTCTGAATCAGCAAGTTATGGTCGATTCCCGGGCTCAGTGACGCAGCTTTAGTGATATCTCCAGTTACGAGCCGTTGGGCGGCTGCAGTCGTATCTGATGCGGAGTTTGCTGATAACCCGGTTAGGTTTCGCGCCGTGAGCCCGGAGAGGATCGCCGTAACCACGGCTACAGCTACGCCTTCCCCTGCAACGCGGGTCGTGCTGAATATGCCTGTGGCCATGCCAGCCCTTTCTTTCGGTACAACACTGATTGCTAGTCCGTCCATCAGCCCCCACGGTAGACTGATTCCAATGCCTATGACCAACAGTGGAATGGCTATTTCAATCGTCTGGCTACCGTCTGGCACTTGGCTAAGCCAATACAGGCCGCACGCGGATATCAGCAGGCCCACACCGCAGATTGTGGACGGTTTTAACCAACGCGTCATGTACCCAGCACCGATGGGCAGAACCAGCAACGGCGCAGAAAGTGCGATCATGAGTTGGCCTGCATCGACTTCGTTCATGCCATCCATTCCGATGAAACGAATCGGTAGCAAGATAAGCAATACCACATAAGCGTACGCCGGGGCTGCTGCCAGCAATTGCACGCCTACAAAGCGGGGGAAACGGAAAAGCGTGAGGTCAAGCATGGGGTGTGCGGTACGTTGTTCTATAACTACAAAGGCTACAAAAGACACGAATGCGCATAGGAAAAGACTTATTACGACTGAGTCTCCCCAGCCGTTTTCTGGAGCTTTAAGGATTGCGTAGGTAAAAATGGTCAATGCCCAGGTAAACGTTATGGCACCAAGCCAATCGACGCCATCAGCGCCTGGATTTCGTGACTCACGCATGTATCGAATGCCTAGTACTGTGGCAATAACAGCAAGAACGGTGATGAGTAAAAACACTGCTTGCCAGCCCAGGGCCTGTATCATCAGCCCTGAAGCGATAGGGCCGAATGCCAGTCCAATCCCAAAGCTGCTACCAACATAACTGAAGGCACGCACCCTCTGCGCGCCGTCGAACTCCTGAGCAAGCGCAGCCATTCCTCCCGAAAAAGCGGCTGCGGCGGCTATACCCTGCGCAGCGCGCAACAAGTCAAAACTCAGAAGATTTGGAGCAAAGGTTGAGGCGGCTGAAAACAAGGAAAATCCGGAAATACCGGCAATGAACACAGTTTTTCGACCATAGTGGTCAGCTAGCGCCCCCGCCGCCATCAACCCGCTGCCGAACGTCAACATGAATGCGTTCGTGACCCAGTTCAGGGCAATGGGGGTACCGTCAAAACTGCGGCCTATTGCGGGTATCGCAACAGCGGCAGCGGTAAAATTAAGAGGCATGGTAATAGATGCGATGCAAACTGCTATTAGGATTAGCGTTTTTTGCACCGCGTTCAGGGCAACAGGAGTGGACATTCTTGAGTTCCTTAAACCAACGCTGCAGGTAACTCACCTCTAGGCGAATACCTGCCGGAAATCAAAGAAGGATAAATGCGACGTAGTCGTTTAAAAAACGCTTAAAATTCCGTCTATAGCGGAACAAAACGATCGAATGAGAAGGTGTGAACATGGATCGGCTAAGCGGACTAATGGCGTTTGTGAGAACCGCAGAGCTTGGCAGCTTCGTCGCCGCTGGCAGAGCGCTGGGGCTTTCAGCCTCGGCGGTGGGGAAGGGCGTCACCAGGCTTGAGCAGCAATTGAGCGTACGTTTGTTCCAGCGCTCAACCCGGAGCCTACGGTTGACGGACGAAGGGATCGAGTTTCTTGAACGCTGCCGGCGTATCTTGGATGACTTGGAGGATGCTCAGGCTACCATTTCCCGCAGCACTGAGAAGCCGCGAGGGCGCCTGCGGGTCAGCACGCCCACCGTCACATATCATCTACTGCTCCCCATCCTCCCTGACTTCCTGAGCCGTTTTCCAGATATCGATCTTGATATCGATTTCAATGACCACATGGTTGATTTGATCGATCTAGGAGTCGACGTCGCCATTCGCAGTGGCCCCTTGTCAGACTCCCGATTTATGTCCAGACCTCTACGTTCGGTGCAAATGCTGATCTGCGCGGCCCCGGCTTATCTTGAAGTGCACGGCATTCCACAGTGCCGGGAAGACTTGTCGAAACATCGTGCTATTAGATTTCGCTTTCCTACCAGCGGAAAACTTCAGGAGTTGCCGTTGTCGCTGACATCAGGGCAACTGGAGCCCCAACCCCAAACGGTCTTTACCTGCAACAACATGGAGGCCTTGCGTGGCGCCACGATCGGCGGTTTGGGGTTAGGTTGTATGCCCGACTTTCTGGCTCGGGAGCCACTGGCAAATGGTGCTCTAACGGCTGTTTTAACCGACTGCATCAGGGGGGCAAATCCACTGAGTCTGGTCTGGCCATCAAGCCGACACCTTTCTCCAAAGGTCAGAGTGTTTGTTGATTATGTAGGGAAGGCGTTAGCCGCCTCTACCGATTAGCGTTTTATCAGCTGGAGCCCTTCAGACGGCAGTCTGCAGTTGTGCTTTCACCAACGACACTTGATATGGCGCAAAGCTTTTATGGTTGCGGGCATCGACCCGTCAGGATAAGACTCCCCATAAACAGCTTCAACAGCCACCTGGGTAGCTGAGGCTGGACGCCCACCTGAGTAAAAAGTTTGTATACGAATCCGACGTCGGGGCCTATGCTCGCCTTCTTACCTCAAGCGACGCATCCCTGTTGTCTATGACAGATAGGATCGGTGTCTTAAACCGGTGTGGCCCGATACCAAACAAGTTTAGAAACGACCGATTTTCCTTTCGATTGAATAGGGATTGCAGTCGAAAGGCTCAATACTTCGCCCTCAAGATTGGCAAGGCGTGGCTGATTGTTCCCAATCCAATTAGGCAATAGCGAAACGAAAACGCTATGAGTTACTGTGCTTTTTTCATCATCGACTGTGAACGGGCCAGAGTAGGCAACGTAGGTTGAAGCAGCCGCCTTGTACTCCTCAAGAGTTCCCTGGTAAAAGTCGTTCACAGCAAAGCTGGCTCGGTCGGGCAGCATGAACTGGGCCGACATATAGCCATCTGGGGTGTACATGATAATACCCTTCGGGTTCATGCCCATGGGGTGAAAGGGTTCTGTACCATCCACCGGCATTTCTGTATATGAACGTAATTTCCAAGCACCAACAATTTTTTCACGCAAACTCATGGTATGTCTCCATATTCAAATTTTATGCGAGTGTGAATTCCCAACTGCATTGGTTTTCAATCATGCACTTAAGCAGTACTCATGAAACCCTATTACCATTTTTCCCTTCGATAGTGAGGGGCTCATCTCGTCCGGAGGTAAGCTTTTTAGCTTGCAGGTCAACTTTTATTCGAGCGAGCTGTTCGTTTACATTCTCTCGATTGTGGAAAATTTTTGACTGCGATGCTTTGATGGTAGCTTCCTGTTCGACAGTCAGTTGTGCGGGATTTGCGCGCTCATCGGATATAGCGAAAAGATGGAAGCCATCGATTTTCCCTGGAGTGGCTTTTTTTACATCCTCAGACGTAATGGCTCTCACTGCTGTGAAAGTCACCGAGGATCCAACACTTCCAATGCTGCTCATAGCCACCTCATAGATCGATTGATGATCAACAGCTTTCGCCATTTTGCGGATGGTAGATCTAGCTGCACATCCGTATAAATGCACTATCACTTCAAAATAAAGCATTAGGTTGTCTGGCGAGATAAATGTTCCGTGTTAGCAAGAAAATTTGCACGCCGATGGCGGCGGAGGGTTTACAAGTAGGTAGCGCGGCAGTTAGAGCGCTCAGTATTGTTGGCAACGTTAACGGCAGTAACGGAGATTAATGCTTTGTACATTGCTCTTGAAATTAATGATCTTTCGTATGCTCGTTTAACAACAGATCTAATCACAGATCGTCTTCGTAGACTCTGTTCGCTGCCAGACATAGGTGTTTTGACCGGGTACTACATCCAAATACGAGAAATTCGGCCAGCATCTGCATAATTGTTCAAACTTCAACCACGGTTTAGGATGACTTGACCAATCAGGTGCCAGCAAGAGTAGCCCTGCGTGATGGGCTACCCGCTATCTGTACGCCGGTCAGTGGTAGCTTCTCCACTATCTCTCTGTTTATTCGGTAGGGGCGTATTGCATCTCTCCGTTGCCGAATGACCAATCCTCACGTTTCACATCTATCAGGCTGATCCAGACATCTTCTTTTCGCAGCCCAGTCTTAGCGTGAATCCCGTCGGCAATTGCTTTATAGAAGGCCTTTTTCACCTCGATGGTTCTCCCGGCATTCCAGGTCACCTGGATAAAAACGATTTTCGGTGTGTAGGTGATACCGAGGTAGCCGGCAGCCGGATAAATTAGCTCGTCTTCTTTGTGTCTGTTTACGATCTGGAACCTGTCGTGCTGCGGAACACTGGCAACATTAACCATTGCGTCGTACACCACGTCACCGATAGCAGCGACAGTTTCAGAGCTGGTTTCTGCAGCGACGTCAATTCGAGCTAGTGGCATTGGAATGCTCCTTTATGAGAATTTCTGCTGTGCTTTCTTTTAGTTAGCGATGCCTCGTGTACAACAGATCAGCTGTTTTATTTCACCAGGCGCATCATTGCGAGGCTTTTCAAGGAATACGCATCTTGTGGAACGCCTGAGCCTTGGCAGGCCTTGTGGATTATGCATCCCTCACGAAAAGCCGTTGAAAAGCTGCGCCTGATTCAAGCAGTGTATCCACTAATCCAAAATCTGGAAGAATCGCTCAGGGACGACGGTGTTTGATCGGAACCCCCCGTCGAAAGTCGGACTTTAGGTCACCAGCTCGTCATCAGCCCGACTTCTGAGCGTCTAGTGAATCGAAAAACGACGTGATACTAGATGCCGTCGCCTTGAGCTTGCCAACCAGCGAGTCCATAGCGTTGTACTTGGTCGTAAGGGTTGCTGTTAGATTTTCAATGTACATGTTGAGCGCTGCTTGCTGTTTCTGTAAGTCATTACTCTGAGTCGTTAGCTTGGATTTACGGTCGTCAAACAGACCTCCGGTCTGCGTGTAGGGCGTCAGCACAGAGTTCATGCGCGTCAGCAAGCCGTTGGTGGCATCGGTGCCGGTGAATAACCGCTGCACATTACTACCTAACCCTTTGCTCATTGCCGCAGTGAACTTGGAGTCATCTAGCACCAGGGTGCCGCCGGTTTGCGAAGTGGTGATACCCAGCTGAGCTAAGACCGCCAGGTCACCTGTAGCGCCCGTTGTGATCAGTACGTTCCGTACGGCCTCAAGGATTCCACGCGGCATCGAGTCGCCGGTTAGAGCCGCAGGCGTCACAGTCGCGCCGGTTTTTGGATCGGGAGTGTCACTGACGGTAGCCTTGGTAACGGCGGTGATCGCCTTGACTACGTTGTTGTATGCCGTGATGAACGATTGCAGTGAGGTTTTCAAGCCGTCGGAATTCGTGCTCACGTTCACTGTGGCGTCAGTGTTGTTAGCTACAAGATTAATCGTCATGCCACTTACGGTTTTGTCGACTTTGTTGCTGGCGCTGGTGATCGGCATCCCGTTGATGGTGAACGAAGCGCTTTCAGCTTGGTTCCCAATGTAACCCGCGCTGCTCGGAGAGGACGTGTCCAAAGCTTTGTTCGCGGTGATGGTGAACCCGGCGATGTCACTGCTGGTAGTGATATCAGAACCCTTGCCGGTAGCGGTCGAGTTGAACACCAGTCGCGTGCCGTAGTCGTCGGTTATCAGGTTGGCGCTGACGTTCGTCGTCTTGCTTTGCGCATTGATCTCTTTAGCAACTGATTCAAGCGTGGCGCCGGCGGGAATGGAGTAACTCTGTGTGATACCATTTTGAGTAATACTCAGGTTGCCGCTCGCGACGGCGCTGCTGATTCCGCCAGCATACGCGGCGGTCGCAACGGAGGAGCTAGTAGCGATGTTGTTGACATGTATTTTGTAGGAGCCAGGCACCGCATTATTATCAGAAATGACAGTCAGAGAGTTTTCATTCGACGATTTGGCTGAATAGCCGTTAAAGGCGGGTTTGTCTTTGTCTCCTAGGGTTTTTAGTACGTCCTGGAATGCGGCCACGGCCGATTGAAGCGCCCCTATTCCGGACAGCTTGGTGGTGACCAGTTTGGTTTGATTAGTAATTTGGGTTTGCTTTGCCAGCTTGTCCGCGTCGACAAGTGCGCTAACGATTTTACCGATTTCCAAGCCCGAACCTAGACCAGTTGCCGGCGTAATAGGACTAGCCATATAAATCTCCTTTTTGCGGTAGTCGGACTTTTGATCTGCGCAACTCAAGATATCCGATTTAAAATTTCATGCCATGGGATCAGTTGTGTAAAAATAGAACGCGTTTTGCATGCAACTTGAATACTTGTGTGCAGGCGACAATGATCGCGAACATTACTTCGTTCGTTTGATATAAGTGGCAAACTAGGGGTGCAGGTTCTATGTTTTACCTGCTGGCACCGTTAATTCCATGTGGTTGATTACTCGCATGATTTGTGACTGTTCGCTATTTTGACGTCACAGTCCATTAGCACAGTCAGTATCGAATAGTTCTTAAGTCCATGAGAGTGCATTATGTAGGCCTGCACCTAGCTGAGACAGGTATAACTTGGCTCCACCATGACTACGGCAGGTGGTCACTAATCGTTGCCATTGACCGTCCTCAAACCGTCCGAAACGATCGGGCTTGAGACATTTTAGATTCCGACCCTGACAGATTTTCATAGTTTTTCTCACGGCTCAAATGCCCTACGACCTGATTCGCAAATTATTCGATACGAGCACGCACCGTACATAGCTTCAAAAAATAAAGCAACACATTTATGTCCTTTATGTCCTTCCATGCCCAAAGGGCAAGAGCTTGCCGCTTGCGGCTAACATTTGCCGTATGTGTAGAGCTCGCTTCCTATCTTGGATGGCGCGTACTATTGATTTGAAAGGGTACGACGAAGGTTGAGTCAATCGCGCCTAGTGTCCGAGACAGGAGTAACTCTATGGTTGCGGGACGTTCATTTCGGTGAAATTCTCGTGCACTCGTTCGCGAGGAAGCGCCTGAGTAGTAGCCATTGCTTGAAAGTTTTAGAACATTAGGTTTTTTTCAAAAAGAGGTGGGGCGGTGTCGCCAGATGCACACGCAGGATGTTTCCGGTTGACTTTTAAGATGGATGACTACGTTAGCGCTACAGCAGGCGACGGACACTTCGTCTTGCGCGGCAAGTAAGCAGGCCGTGATCGGATACAGCTCTAGTCTGACAATGATAGGCCAGTGTGTGCGTCACGGTGGAATGCAGCTGACCGTGCGAATGTATGAGGGGGAAAACCTGCGGATGGCGCAATCATTACACCAAGGGCACTTTTGCTCGCATTGTTGAAATTTGACCAAGCTTCGCGACTACATCAACGGGTTTCACGCAACCGATTACGTGGCAGGAAGCTTACCGACCAATCCGCAAGGTCGAAGCCCGCAGCATCAACTTTTTGAACAATCGTACTATGACCGTGTGTCCGAAATTTGGGCGCTTGGGCTTATTTATAGTCCGGGCTCCCGAGTTCACCGATTATCATATAAAGCGACGTAGGGCATGTATCGATGTCGCTCGGGTCTAGAGTGAAGACCGTTTGACTGTCGTTATCATCTATATGGCTTGGCATCTGTAGAAGGTTTCTCTTGCGCAGGCCTCAACCATCAACGGCATGGCCACAAAGCTGAACCATGTCAGTTGATATCACCGAGAAAGAACTGCGAAAAGATAGTAGCCGTTGTCGAAATGGGAAATAGGTGTTGCGAACAAGAGAAGTAGTTCGCGCTCACTTACCGCTTTTTCGAAAGTTGCGTCGTTTAGCTTCACGCTCTGCCTCGAATCGCTCGCTAATTTGCGCATCTAGCGAGTCAAGCGAAAATGGCCATTCGTTTTCAGGAATGCGCCAATGCTCATCCACTACTGCACCAGTTGGTCTGTGAGTCAAGTGCACTGCAGGCTCCTCACCTTGATTGTGAGTGCAATATTGCATGCCCCAAGCCCGAAGCATCAGTAGGATCGGATCAAGGGCCCGACCCTTTGGCGTTGCATAATATTCATACCGCTCTGGCTTCTCACGATAAAGCCGGCGCTCGATGATCCCATCCTGCTCCAGACGTTTCAAACGCGTTGAAAGCAGGTACGAAGATGCGCCAAGTTGAGCCTGGATATCGTCAAATCTGCGAACACCCATGCTCAGCTCACGCATAATTAAAAGCGTCCACCTGTCGCCTACAGCGGCCAGTGATTTCGCCACGGGGCAGACCGTAGAGCCTGCTTCCTCGTCCCATCCCATCTAATTGTCTCCTTCTTACAACTGGTGATGCTTGAGCGACCCTCGCACACCAAGCATCTCGATTTGCATGTTCACAATATACATTGCAAGCGTAATTTATTGAAGGCTGTCGATGGGCTCTGAGGCCTATATTCATGTTGGAGCAGTAGTTTTACGCTGAGTGGCAGTCTTTGAGACGAGCGAAGAGGGGAAATTCAATTTGGGGTTCACAGAGGCGAGATGGAAAACGGGCAGGAGGGACACAGGCAAGGCGATCGGTCGGGGAGCGGTGAGGGGACTTAACAGCACTCATACCATTAAGTCCTCATTATTACCGTTTCAACCGGGCATTTATAGAGATCAAAATGCTTCTTCGCTGGATCGCAAGTCAATTTCCGCCGTCCACGCTGAACGGGGTTGTCGGTGAATCTGGAGATAAACCTGGGCAACGGCGTCGTAATCCATAAGGCTCTTCTCTGGCCTGCTTCGGACATTGAGCCTAGCGGGTGCGACGGCGTGGTCGCGCATAATTCCCCCATCAAGGATGATGTGGGCGACATGCACGCCCACGGGCCCAAGCTCCCGTGCGATGCTCTGCGAAACCATCCGAAGCCCGGCCTTGGCAGACGAAAAGTGGGCGTAATTTGCTTTACCGCGAAGGCTGGCTGTAGCGCCGCTGAACAACAATGTGCCGCCTCCTTGGACTGCCATGGATCTAGCTGCCTCCCGACCTACTAAAAAACCAGCAAAACAACCGTTACGCCAATGATCCTGAAATTCCACAGACGACATTTCTCTGAAAGGCGTGCGCGAAAAATTGCCGCCGTTAAATACAACGAGGCTTGGCGCTTCGCGTGTTTCGTGTCGCTGATTGGCAGCGGCAAACAGTGCGATTACTTCGCCTTCGTTTGACGCGTCCATGACCGCTGGCTCGGCCGAGCCTCCGCATGACGTGATTTCGTCGATTACAGCTAGCAATTTTTCCTCTGTTCGCCCCGCTACCCAGACGTGAAACCCCTCATTTGCGAAGAGCTTGCACAGCGTTGCACCTAGCCCATTAAACGCTCCGACCCCTACGACAATTGCTGATGGCTTCTTCATTGCTCGACCTATTCCTATTCACGCAGTTAAGCTTCAAAAAATGAAGTATATTATCGTGGGCGGTCAGGCGACCATCACATCTCCAAAGGAATTTCTATGTTGAGCAACTCACCACTGCCCTTGGCCCTGCTCTGTGTCGTTGGTATGGGTTTAGGGGGGGCGGAGGGCGCTTTCGCAGCTCAGGCTAATTTGATCGATGTTTATAGTGAGGCGGTACAGAACGATCCGGATTTGGGAGCGGCAAAGGCGGAGTACGCAGCACGGCGAGAGGTCGTGCCCCAGGCAAGAGCGGCATTGCTTCCCAACCTTTCGGCAGGAGCGGTCGTTGGGGATACGCGCACTGCGTTTGACCAACCATCAGTTACGTCGGCCCGCAGCGGGAATGCTTATCACGCCACGCTTACCCAGCCCGTTTTTCACGTTGAACGCTGGTTTCAGCTAAGTGCCGCTGAAGCTGTGAGCGAGCAAGCAATGGCGCAGCTCGCAGACGTACAACAGAACTTGGTATTACGTAGCGCTGAGGACTATTTCGAGGCTCTGCGCGCACTGGATAATTTGGCGGCGACCAAAGCGGAGGAGGCTGCGTTCAAATACCAGTTAGATCAGGCGAATGCGCGGTTTGCGACAGGGCTTGCGGATAAGACGGATGCGTTGCAGGCGCAAGCGAGTTACGACAGGTCGCATGCAGACCGAATTCTCTCAGAGCGGCAGGTTGACGATGCTTTGGAAGCAGTGAGCACTCTCACGAACCATGAGCACCGCTCTCTTCAGGGGATCATGCATGAATTGCCACTTCTGCCTCCTTCACCCCCCGATGCCAGTGCGTGGGTTGATACCGCGATCAAGCAAAATCTGAGTTTGCGGGCGAGTGATTATGCGGTTGATTCTGCTGGCGAGACGGTGAAACAGCGCAAGGCAGGTCACGCCCCCACGCTGGATTTGGTAGCGCGCCTGCAAAAAGGGGACAATGACAGCCTTGGATTTACAAATCCCAGCAAGACTGGAGCGAGGTATGGCGGGTATATAGAGCAGCGTACAGTTGTTCTTGAACTGAACATTCCGATTTACAGTGGGGGGTTAGTAAACTCCCAAGTCACGGAAGCTGTCGCCCGCCTTGATGAGAGCCAGCAGCAACGCGAGGGATTGCGCCGGCGAGCAGTGGAGTCGGCGCGAAATCTTTACCGTGCCGTGACAACAGATGTAGACCAGGCTAAGGCGCGGAGCCAGTCGATTCTATCCAATCAGAATGCTGTTAAAGCTACCGAGATTGGGTACCAGGTTGGAACTCGAAACATTGTCGATGTATTAGATTCCCAGCGCCAATTATTTACTGCAGTGCGCGACTACAACAACTCTCGGTATGACTATCTTTTGCATACGCTACAACTTAAGCGCGCAGCGGGAACGCTTTCTCCAGCAGATTTGCAAGCGCTACAAGGCTACTTCAAAGCAGATTATAATCCAGACAAAGACTTCCTACCTCCTCGGCTTGATCATGATGTCAGAAGGCGTTCAGCGGTAAGCGGTATGTGATGAATTCTTCCATCAACTACATCAACTAAAGTGATCAGGGGGTGGGGGTGATGAGCTTTGACGTTAATCGTAACTATCGTTGTAGAAGCGCATGGGGAGGCTTTGATGGCTCTACCAGGCTTTGGTGACTGAAGCCTGTAAGGCTCGCAGTTTAAAATAGTGTCAGTATCATGGCGGTGTTCATAATGGGTATGAGTTATTCGGCTAGTAGTACGGTTTTGTTACTCGTGGACGTGCTCAATGACTTTCTTGACGAAAATGGAAAGCTGGCAAGCTCAATTGGCCCGATGATTGAAAAAACTAACCTCAGGGCTCAGTTGCAGCGCTTATTGGAGGGCGCACGAAAATCCGGCATAAAGGTCTTCTATGTGCCGCACGGATTTCATGAGCATAGCTTTGATGGAGTTAAGCACGTATTGCCCCGTTGGCAGTTGGCGTTGCAGAATAAGGTATTTTGGATCGGGGAGTGGGGTGCTGAATTCTATGAGCCACTGCGGCCTCAGGAGGGTGAGGTTATCATCACGCGTCACCGCAGCTTCAATGCTTTTGAAGGTACCGATCTGCACGAGCAATTGCGCATTGCTAACGTCGAAAACATAGTCTTGGCAGGGCTTACATCAAATACCTGTATCCAGGTTACTGGTACGCAGGCACTAGAGTCTGGTTTTCATGTGACCTACATTGCAGACGCCGTTGCCGAATTTGATGAGGCAGTACATATGGTCGCTTTAGAGGTCTCGTACCCCGCCTTTGGCCATGAGGTCTCAACGGTCGACGAGTTTTTGAACTCTATCACTCGATGACTTCCTGACAGATCAGAAATACCTGGGCGCGCCTGCGCCCTTTGGACTAAAACAGTTGTGTAAAGTCTGGAAAGCGCCTTTTTTGTTGTCGGTCGATAGTCTTGATCAAATGATATGTGGGGGGGGGCTGCTGGGGCGCAGCATTAAGCCACTTATTCAAAAATAAGCCCTATTCCGGCATTCAAAAATACGGAAGAAGATCTAGCTGTGGCAATGACTCGTTAGTTATCCGGCCCAGGATATTGTAGCATTGTAGTCCATCAACGCTGTCTCCAAAGCCCCAGCGTTATCTGCGGAAGTTTAGTGGCAAAATTTCTGCTCCCCCGTGGGGCTGCACCCTTTGCTGATGTGCGCCCACCCCCGTATTGCCAAAGAGCCATGCAAGTCGGTCGCAGGCAACATCATTCATGAACCAGTATTTGTTTGGATTTGTAGTTGGAGATCGACAGGTGCGCACGATGGTAGGTTCTGCAAGCCCTTGCGCGGCTGATACTGCAAAAGTCGTCTTTCTGTGTAACGCAATTGACGCTGTTGCGGCCATTACCTTGATATGACAATGCGCAAAATAAAACTACCCGCCATCGGAAGTGCTTGGCTGTGCGTCGGCTACCCCTAAAATCGTTCTAGCACTCTTCAGTATCTCGTCAGAAAGACTGGTGCTGCGTGCTGCTCGTGCGAGAGTCAACGCCCCTATCATTATTGAGTACTCATTTAACGCTTGCTGTCTTAACTCATCAGTTGATGGCCACTCATTCAAGGCTTCCATATAGGTTTCGATGAGTTTTGATAAGCCGGCGGAATAGGTAGTGTTTATCGCAGAATCATGCTCTTCCTGAGATACCTCGCTGGAGAATGCAACCACTGGGCACGTACTCTCATTTTTTTGGACTCTATTATGAGATAAGTAATCGGCAATTATAAGTTTTCTTGCTGTTTTTTTATCCGGTGCCGATGCAATCAGCTGTTTCCAAAATTGGACAGCTTGGTCAAAGGCATGATTGCAGGCTTCATTGGTCAGCGCCTCTCTAGATTCAAAGTGCCCATAGAAGCCACCCAATGTTAGTCCTGCGGATGACATTACCTCGGAAAGCGGGATATTTTTAAAACCGCGCGCTCTAAAAAGCCTGGCGGCGTTTTCCACTATGGTTATTCTATTAAGTTTTGCCTGCTGGCGGGATACTCTAGGCATATGCCCTCGATAATGATCATGCAGTTGATACCATCCTGGTGGTTGTGGTGAGGAGTCCTTATGGAGGCAACTATCTAGTTGCCTCCAGTTGTGATTTTAAACGTTTAAAACAGGACTCTTCTCGTTCAAAAGGTGTGTAAACGCAATCGCATAATCAGAAGACGATTGCTGATTTTGAGCTGTGATAAGCTTTCCATCTACCACAACCTGCAAATTCCACGGTGAGGTGTGGACGAACTTTATGCCTGCGCGCTCCATCACTGGCTGTGGGAAATTCGGGATAAAGTCAGCCCCGTATAGATCCTCTACCTGTCGATCTTCCTCACGAGAAAAGCCCGTCGCAGTTTTGCCGGCGGCGCGCTCAGGATTGTTCGCTAGCGCGATCGAGCCATGGCAGATGGCTCCGATGATCTTGTCCTCGCTCCAAAAATGCTCAAGGATCAGCGCCAGTTCGGAGTTTGGATATAGATCAACAGCAGCGCCTCCGCCTCCAACAATGTGGATTGCGTCATAGATTGTTGGATCCACATCGGCGAGCGCCGCTGAGTCATTCACTCTGTCTAGCAAAGATCTATCTGAAAGAAACCCTTTGCTAACCAAATCATTTGCCTCCCAAGAATTGGGGGCGTAGGGATCACTGGTGGAGTCAAATTTCAATTTTCCGCCGTTAGGGCTGGCAAATTCGATTTCATGTCCCCGCTCGGCTAAATGCCAGTAGGGATGGGTGAGTTCAGCAAGCCAATAGCCGATTTCTGAGCTACTGACCACAAAGAGAATTTTCATGCATTGCTCCACAGCCGGATGAGGTTGGATAGGATTGCGCCCGACATGCATAGTCTCACCGAGATGTCGCCATCAATTGAAATCCAAAGATGTTGGGCCTGCTATCCATAGCGTGGATCGCAGGCGTCCGTCGGCACTTGCCTTCATGGTTTTTCCAGATTTGCGGCATTTGTACTTACGCTCTGCTTCAAAGGCACTCTTGCGACCACGCAAACATTTCGAACAAAAATAGCTATGTGTCGTGAGGCATTTTCCATAATTCGTCTATCCCCACTCGCCATACGCCAGAGAATGAGCGCCTGTAGCATGGTGACTGTTCTCAGTCCACTATGATCGAAGCGTCAGGAGAGTTGGGTCGAGCGCTCTGCCTATGGCGGTTGCGCAGAACTCCTGACGTTCAGGTTTGGTGGGGTAGGGCCGATGGTCGATCACGCTATCCTTCTCCTGGCGCTTAAGCCGCGTCGAGATGACTAAAGACCATGCGGCTAGCTGCCTTTGAATGGTGTCAAACCTACGGACGCCGAAAATCATTGCTCGCATGATCAGAGGCGCCAAATAGTCTCCGACGGCCACAGAGACATAGCTATTGGACGCAACGCAGAATCCCCTCCTCATCTCGCCACATGGTTCATGTGCTCGCGATTTTTATCGCGATGATCCAGCTCATTCCTGATACAGCCGCGCTATTTTTGAAGCGCGTCCAATAAATATATATCACTAGCTTCATCTATTGAAGCCTTGACCGTCAGAATCATTGCTTTATATTTTAAAGCCTTCACAATGGATTCTGCTGCATTGACCAGTAATATCAGTACCTTCCGGGCGGTTTTCGCGATCCTTCGCGTCTAGCCAAATGCCAAGAGGGCCGCTCTTTCCTTCTCGGAGCTCTCATGAATCACACCCCCTATTCTGTTGAACGTACGGCGCTGCTCCTCGTTGACCCTTATAACGATTTCCTCAGCGAGGGAGGAAAGCTCTTTGAAAAGATAAAGGATACGGCTGAGCAGGTCGGCTTATTCGACAATCTCCGGGCAATTCTGCTGCGAATCAGATCGGCAGGTGTTCAGGTCTTCATAGTCCCACATCATCGTTTTCGCGAGGGTGACTATGAGAATTGGCAGCACCCAAACCCAATGCAACAGGCCGCTATGAAAACTAAACCGTTTGCGGTCGGTACCTGGGGAGGGGAGTGGCACCCTGAATTTGGCCCGAAGGCAGGTGACGTCATCGTTAAGGAGCACTGGGCTCAAAGTGGTTTCGCGAATACTGATCTTGATGAGCAACTCAAGCAGCACGGTATTCAAAAGATCATTTTGGTAGGCATGGTTGCGAACACCTGTATCGAGTCCACAGCGCGTTACGGCATGGAGCTTGGATACCACGTCACGCTAGTGCGCGATGCCACTGCTGCGTTCAGTGCAGAGGCTTTGCATATCGCTCATGAGGTCAATGCACCTATGTTCGCTCATTCAGTACTGACTACAGCTGAATTGATTCAGTTGCTACCTGAGTAAACCGTGATCGCACCGGGGGCTGCTTTCTAGAGCGCGCTGCAAGGGTGCATCAAGCATCAGGTTGTATTTATGGGACGAAATTTTTTGCAGCTGTCATTCACGCGATCCAGCGTCTCGATAATCCATTTGAAAGAGGTTCCCAATGACTACTGAATATAATGCCGCTCGCACGGCCCTACTGATCGTCGATCCTTACAATGATTTTATGTCCGAAGGTGGGAAGCTGTATGGCGCTATCAAACCTACCGCCGATGAGTCGGGCATGTTTGATAATCTGCGCAAGATTATCCCTGCAGCCCGTCAAATCGGCTTGCAGATCTTCGTACTGCCACATCACCGGTCTCATGCTGGCGACTTTGACGGTTGGCAGCACATGACGCCCTTTCAGCAGGGGGGCGTACCACTTCAAGCCTTCGCGGTAGGCTCCTGGGGGGGCGAATTCAACAGCGAGTTCGGCCCGCAAAAAGGAGACATTGTCGTTCATGAACATTGGGCTCAGAGCGGCTTTGCAAACACTGATCTGGATCAGCAGTTGAAGCAGCATGACATCCAGCGAGTGATTTTGGTTGGAGTTATCGCAAACAGCTGTATCGAATCAACGGGCAGATTCGCTATGGAGCTTGGATATCATGTGACACTTGTGCGTGATGCCGCCGCCGCATTCAGTCCCGAAGGCATGCATGCCGCCTTCAATGTCAACGGCCCCACCTATGCGCATGCGATTTTGACGACCGCTGAGCTGCTTGAGCGTCTGCCAGTCTGAGCACGGCTACGCCTATTAAGGTGAGAGCGTATTGGTCGCTCTCACCCAGTCTCTAGACCGACTCATAACCAGGTAAAAGCCATGAGCTCAAGCGACGCTCGTCTACACCAAAAATTTCCAGTCCTCACAGAACTTCAAATCAATGACGCCTTGCGGTTTGCTATCAAAGAACCGCAACGCTTCGCTGCGGATGAAGTGATATTTGAGGTTGGGGCACGTGGCGCCGCTATCTGGCTTGTTCTCGACGGGGCCATTAGCGTAGTACGACGTGACGGTCTTGGTCGTGAGGCCTCAATAGGCAGTGGGGGCAGGGGGCATTTCACCGGGGAGATTGGGTTGCTGGGAGGGCGGGCCGCTTTGGCGCGGGGGAACGCTGGCCCTGATGGCTGTACTGCCGTTCCATTTGATGCGGCGCACCTTAGAGCGCTGATAATAGGATCGGCAGATCTGGGTGAGATTATAGTGCGGGCTTTGATCCTGCGCCGTGTAGGGATGCTGGAGTCTGACCGGGTCGGTTCGGTGATCGTAGGGCATCGCAATGATATGGAGACAGTTCGTCTCCAAGGTTTCCTCACTCGTAACGGATACCCGCATTCCTTCGTAGATATCGATGAAATGGACGATGAGACGCGAAGTCTTATTGAACGTATAGGTATCTTGGACGAAGAAAAGCTGCCCCTGATGATATGTCCTAACGGGAATGTGCTTGAGCAGCCGACTGACGCCCAAGCTGGCATCTTCCTGGGGATCACACCGGAGATCGATCCACTTAAGGTGTACGACATCGCGGTAGTCGGCGCTGGCCCTGCCGGATTGGCAACGGCAGTCTACGCCGCCTCTGAAGGCTTGGAGATCGTCGTTCTTGATCAGCGAGCCTATGGAGGGCAGGCAGGTGCATCCGCGCGAATCGAAAATTACCTTGGGTTTCCTACGGGCATTTCGGGTCAGGCGCTGGCAAGTCGTGCTTTTGTTCAGGCTCAGAAATTTGGCGCAAAAATGGGAATTCCTTTGCAGGTTGAAAAGCTGGATTGCAGCGATCCTGGTCAACCTCTGAGATTGATCTTGACTACTGGGGCCACTATTCAGGCCAAAAATATAGTCGTGGCAACAGGGGTACATTACCGGAAACTTCCAGTAGAGACCGCAGGCCAGTTTGAAGGTGTGGGGGTGTCGTATTGGGCGTCACCTGTCGAGGCCAATCTTTGTAAGGGAAAGGATGTAGCTCTGGTCGGTGCGGGGAACTCGGCAGGCCAGGCCGCAGTATTCCTCGCTCCCCTGGTCAAGCATCTTCACTTGGTTATTCGGGGGCAGGGCTTGGAGGCCTCAATGTCCAAGTACCTCATAGACCGTATCGCAGCCCTACCCAACGTGACTCTCCATATCGATACAGAGGTCAGTGAGTTGCAGGGCTCCAAGCAAACGGGGCTGGAGCGTGCAGTGCTTCGTAAACGATCTACCGGCGCGCAGCAGACCATTGATTTGTGTCATCTGTTTCTGTTTATCGGTGCTGATCCGAATACTCGCTGGCTGAGTGGCTGCGTCGAGACTGATGAGATGGGCTTTGTGCTCACTGGGGCTGCGCTCTCAAAAAACGTTAAGAGGGATTGGTTGGTGCTGCCTTTGGAGACCAATCGCAAGGGCGTCTTTGCGATTGGGGATGTACGGGCCAATTCAACTAAGCGCGTAGCCTCAGCTGTCGGTGAGGGTGCATCGGTCGTTGCGCAGATATTCGAGGCGATCAGCCGAGCATAGATCTTGCTGAACGGGAGGCGGAAGCTCAGCGTTCCCGATCAAAACTGTGCTACGAATTCCGTACTTTCTCAGTGTCTCGCGGCTTGATTACGCGGCCGCGAAACCAGCGCAGTAGCCCGGTAGGCGTCTCTTGCTGCGAGCGATGTTGCAAGAGTACCTCCCTGGCTTTTGTACGATTGCGCGCAAGCTCAACCAATGCTCGCCGCAGTTCACTTTGCTCGTCGAAATTTGCAATTATGTCAGCGCGATCAACTCGATAAATAACGCAGTCCGTAAGTGCGGTGAATCGCACTGCGGTAGGTAAGTCGTCGATGATGCCTCCTTCCCCCATGACTTCCCCAGGGCCCATCCGGCCTAGTTCGTATGGGCCATCGGATCGTTCTATCGTGACAGTCACGACCCCTGACTCAACGATCAGCAAAGCATCTGGTACGAAAGCCAATTGGAGGATAACCGCGCCAGCGGGGTAAGAACTCAGCCGCATGTGCCGTTCCAGTTCCAAGCGATCCTCAGACGAAAGTGTGCGCAGTGCGTTTACGCTATCCAGAGCGGCCAATTGCCGCGTCGTTGCGATTGGATGCGCCGAGCTCTGTCGCACCGATTCGGACGCTGCAAGTTGGCGATAAATCAGGTCATGCAGCTGGTTTCTCGCAACACCCCGCCGTTCTCTGGAATGTACATAGCCCGTTACCTCGTACTCCACGCTTCGCAAGCCTGATTTTCTGACAACTGCGCTACCCTCGGGCTCGGACATGAGTTCACGGCAGCCCTTCATTGCCTTGGTTAATGAATCCAGAACAGAAGCCGGGCGCAGTCGAACGGGGAGTTCAACCGTGACCGTTACCGAATGAAAATGGTTGGGGCGACTCAAGTTGACGATACGAGTTTTCGCAGCCATTGCGTTAGGAATGACAACCATGCTCCCAGCTGAGGTCAACAGGTAAGTTGAGCGCCAATCGATCTCGACGACTTTTCCCTCCACACCGTCAATGTTGATGACGTCGTCCACCCTGAATGGTTTGGTTGCATTCAAGACGATCCCTGAGAACACGTCTGCCAACGTGCTTTGGACAGCTAGCGCCAAGATGATTGCAACCGCCCCAGAAGTGGCGAGCAGTCCTTTCACTGGAAGATCAAGGATGTAGGCAGCAGCGGCAACAAGCGCGACCAGAAAGACACCTGCGCCAATCAAATCCTGCAAGAGGTGACCTTTGCGTTCGATGCGTGATTCCAGCAGCAGGATCATTAGCCCTGTGATTGCACGAGCTCCGAAAAGCCACCAGGCAATTCCTAACGTTAAAGCCACGGTGCGCTCGGCGCCATCGAACTGGTCTGGCGCAGGATTTAAAGGGGTTAGGCCGGCGCCAAGTAGCGCCGCGCTGAACAACAGAAACAGAGCCGATCTGATCGCGGTCTTCCAGTGGCTGCGGGTTGCTGAAATCAAGCGCCAAAGGGTGAGGTCTGAGACCAGAATCGCGGCAGTCCAGAACAAAGGATGGGGAATCTTCAAAAAATCCATCAAGCGCTCCTGGCTAAATCTGGCGTTTTCCCGTCAAGCGGGCCAGGAGCCAAAAAGGTGATTGCATCAAGCTGTACGCCTGCTAGTAAGGAGGGTAGCTTTATAAATTAAAGCGGTCAATCTGTGATGCCCTACCTCTAAAATTGCCGATGAATTGCCGCTCTGAACAGAAAAACGTTGCCAATCGCGCCGCTGCCTAGTGTATGCTTTAAAAAATAAAGCGACTTGGTTTTCCATTTCTGTTGAGAGGTAAGCGTTATGAAAGCTGTTGGCTATTCGACTTGGCAGGGGACTTGGAAAGAGGGCACAGGTACGCTTTCCACAAACAGCGAGACGCTCAAAGACAAACCTTACAGTTTCTCCAGTCGCTTTGAGGGCACGCCTGGGGGGAGTCCTGAAGAGCTGCTTGGGACGGCCCATGCAGGGTGTTTTAACCAAGCCTTGGCAAACAACTTTGGCATGAACAATTTCGTCGCCCAGTCGATCGAGACCTCTGTGACAGTTGATTTAGGCTACGGCGATGACGGCCATCCAGCTATCAAAGGTGTGCACATCGTTACTCAAGCTGCAGTCTCTGGGATCTCAGAAGAAATGTTTGTGCATTGTGCCGAGCGAGCTCGCACAAACTGTACGCTGGCCAAGCTATTCAAGTGCGAAATCACGATGGAGGCGACGCTAAACGCAGTCTGACGCGGCAGATGAGAACGGTGGCCTAAATGGTTTCAGTGCTCGGCGCAAAAGGTTTCAAGCTGAGTGCGCAGCCAAGTTCGGGCAGGGTGGCTGTGGGTTCGATCATGCCAGACCATGGCGATTCCAAAGCCTGCCACCGGTACAGGCGGTGCAAACATATCGACCCTATCCGCGTAACGTTCGGCAAGTCGTTGCGGCGCGACTGCTAGCAGGTCGCACTGTGAGACCGCTTCAATCATGAACATGAAGGAGGACACCGCGAAGGCTACCTTTCGCGTCAGGCCTACCGCCGCGAGAGCTTCATCGGTGGATCCTTTAAAGCCCTCTGCTCTGGGGGAGACGATGATATGCCTGGATTGAATAAATCGATCGATCGGCATAGGGCGTTCTTCGATGCTGCCTTTGCGGGCGATTCCGATGTAATGCTCAAACAAGACCTCCTTATGGCGGAGGTCGGTGCCTTCGAGCCCTTCGGATTGCAGGAAGGCGATGTCGATCAGCCCTCGTTCAAGCTCAGCCCTGACCATCTGACTGTCTTGAAGTTGCCTGACCATCACTCTCACATTGGGAGCCACCAGATGCATTTTGAGCAAAAACGGCATAAGGATTGCGATTTGCATGTAGTCGCTAGCGGAGATAGTCAGGGTGGCGCTAGCGCTAGATGGATCGAAGGTGCGTGCGCTAGTCACCAGCTCGCGCATTTGATCGAGTGTTTTACGTAATGGCGCTTGGAGTTCAAGCGCCATGGCCGTTGGCAAGACTCCACGAGAAGTGGGCATCAATAGTTCGTCGCCAAATACCCCTCGTAGCCTCGAAAGCTGTGCGCTCAAGGCGGGTTGGCTGAGATTCAGGCGTTTAGCTGCCCGAGTGACGTTCAACTCGGCGAGCAACGCTTCGAGAGCCAGCAAAAGGTTTAGATCGATTTTTTTGTCATCCATAGGGTGGATAACAACACCTTTGAGAGACGAATTCAACTGATGACGCTGTTTGAGTCAATGCATGCTTCGTGCGCATCAATTTTTGCTCATCGCGTCGTATTTAAAACACCGATTTCGGAGATCAAATGGTCAAGGTCGCAATTATCTATTCAACAGGGCATGGGCATACCCGCACAGTGGCTGAGCACATCCAGAAAGGTGTGAACGCTTTTGCCGGGGTACAAGCCGATCTGATGCAGATTCTTCCAGAGCAAATTGGTGCTAATGGTCGGTGGTTTGATGAAAAGATTATGCAGAGCCTGGCTACGGCCGATGCGATTGTGTTTGGCGCGCCTACTTACATGGGTTCGATGCACGGCCTGTTCAAGTTATTCCTTGAGCATGGGTTCGCGCCGTGGCTGGGACAGGAATGGAAAGACAAAATTGCCGCTGGCTTCACCAATTCAAGTTCCCGATCTGGTGACAAACTCATTGCTTTGGAGCAATTGGCTATTTTTGCCGCTCAGATGAACATGATTTGGGTGGGGGTCGGAGATCACCCAGGTGGCAACTATTCAGCAAGCCAAGACAGTGACGTAAACATTAATGGCTCATGGCTGGGGCTGGCCACGCAGAGCATTGGGGACGCTCCTCTGGAGGATTCACCCCTCCCTGGAGACAGGCTGACTGCCGAACGTTTCGGCCGTCGTATCGCTAGAACAGCGTCTCGCTGGATGTCAGGCTCTCAGGCTTTCCCCCCGCAACCAGTCAGCGCAGCAGAGACACGGCGACGCAATGTTGCGGGTGTGGATGAGTGGAGACGCTTCGATGATTAACGACAATACCCTCATTCTCAATGCCGTGCGGGGTACAGAGGGGCAGTGTATGGATGCTAATTTAAGTGCGTTGTTCCCACGATGCGCTCACCAGCAATAGGCTCCAGCAGCATGTCCGCTCCTTGTTCTTTTCATTTCCTTGCTCTGCGATCTCACTATGAATGAAGCAGTAAATACCAAGCCGGAACTCTCGTCCTCCGCCGACATGCAACAGCCGCCAAAGTCAAACCGCTGGGGGGTCATAGCGCGGTGCGCCGTTGTCGTCCTGGCGGTGGCGACGGTGTGGGTATTTGCAACCAACTGGAATTTTTGGACGGGACTGAAAGCGGTTCAGACGACAGATGATGCCTACCTTGAAAGCAACGTCATTCCGCTGTCGGCTCGTGTGTCAGGGCTCGTCAGTGACGTCTCGGTGAATGATTACCAGACCGTACACCGCAATGAGGTATTGGTGCAGCTCTACGACGGGGATTACAAGGCTCAAGTCGCACAAGCCAAGGCAGGGCTGGATAAGAGTCTGGCGCAGGTGTCTGTGCTGGAAAAACAACGGGCCCAGCAAGAGTCGACGATAAACGCAAATGCTGCCGGCGTCGTGGCATCTGCAGCAAGTGCGGAGCTGAGGAAGCTGGAGGCCAAACGACAGCATGACCTGCTGGCCCGAGGCAACTTTGCTTCACAGCAGGCGGTTGACCAAGCGGATGCCAGCAACAAACAGGCCGCCGCTGGGCACGTGCAGCAGCAGGCGCAGTTGATGGGTGTGCGCCGTGCACTTGATACGATCGACTCCCAGATCGTTGTTGCCCAGGCAGATGTTGCCAATCAGCGAGCAGCGCTTGATCTTGCAATGATCAATCTGGACTACACCCACATACGATCGCCGGTTGATGGTGTGGTCGGTGCAAGGCAAGTTCGTCCGGGCCAGTATCTAGGCGTTGGTGCTCAGGTCATTACTGTCGTCAGTTTGCCCGAGGTATGGGTTGTCGCAAACTTCAAGGAAACGCAGATGACTCATGTGCGCAAGGCACAGCCAGCGACCGTGGAAATTGACGCTTTCCCAGGTGAAGTCTTCCACGGACATGTCGATAGCTGGGCGCCGGGATCGGGGTCACGTTTTGCTCTCTTGCCGCCTGATAATGCAACGGGAAACTTTACCAAGGTCATACAACGAGTAGCTGTCAAAATTGTGCTTGATGACCTGTCGAGCGAGGACGCAAATGCACTCTTAAGGCCTGGTCTTTCGGTGATTGCTTCGATTGATACCTCGTCGTAGGACAACTACTAGCATGGCATTTGCGAGCAAAAATCCACTGGCTAATCTTTTGCATTTTTCAGAAGGAATGCGAAACGAATCTACTCGACCCTGGGTAGGTATTCTCGCAGTGATACTTGCGGCGTTCGTTTCAACCTTGTCCAGTCGGCTTACCAACTTCGGGGTCGCTGATATTGGTGGGGCGCTAGGGGCGAGCTTTGACGAGCGTGCCTGGATTACGACATCGTTCAGCTCGGCACAAATGTTGATGGGGCCCTTAGCCGTCTGGCTTGGGCTCGTATATGGGCCGAGGCGGGTGCTGCTTGCGGGAACCTTGGTATTTGGGTTTGCCGAATTGCTTTTGCCAATGTGTAGAGAGCTTGAGGGCTTTCTTCTATTGCATTTTTTAGCTGGTCTGGGATCGGGTACGTTCGTGCCTTTGGCCATTGGCGTGGTGGTGAGAAATTTGCCGAAGCATCTCTGGCCACTTGGAATTAGCGTCTATGCCATGAATCTGGAGTTGTCCCTCAACATCGCGGCGACGATAGAAGGCTGGCACCTGGATCATGGTGGGTGGCAGTGGATTTTTTGGCAAAACCTGCCCCTGGCACTTGCTTTAGTGATCTGCGTCTACTTCGGCATACCGCGTGAACCTATCAAGGAAGACGTCAAGGGAAAGGGTGACTATTGGGGGATGGCTTTTGCTGGTTTGGGATTCTCGCTCGTCTATGCTGCGCTGGATCAGGGTAACCGCTTGGATTGGGGCTCTTCAGGCCTCGTGGTAGGGTTACTTATGGGCGGGGGAGGGCTTATCGGTGCGTTTATCGTCCACGGCTATAGAAATCCTCAAGCCTTCATTGATTTTCGTTTCCTTTTGGCACGCAACATCATTCCTTTAGTATTGCTCCTGGTCACCGCGCGTATGCTGGTTCTCAGCAGCAATTTTATTGTCCCGCAATTTTTGACCCAAGTGGCAGGATTTAGGCCGCAGCAAGTAGGCGAAATTCTGCTGTGGGTCGCATTGCCGCAGTTTCTGATCGGGCCTTGCGTTGGCGTAATTTTGAGATTCGTGGACGCTCGGATTTTGATGGCTATTGGTATGAGCCTTATTCTAGCAGCGTGTCTACTTGCCAGCAGATTGACCTCGGTCTGGTCAGAAGGTGAGTTCATTCCATCGATGTTGATGCAGGCGATCGGACAGACGATGGTGCTCACATCCTTAATTTTTTATACCGTTCGACACCTAAACCCCATCCTTGTTATTACCTTCGGTGCCGTCATTCAAACTGCCAGGCTCATGGGGGGGGAATTGGCGAGTGCGCTTGTGCAAAGCTTTACCAGGGTTTCGACTCAGATCCACTCCAATTTGCTCGGAATACACGTAGTAGCGGGGGACTTGTCGCTCTTGGAGCGTTTGTCTGGATTTACCCATGGTGCGCTTTCCAGGTTTGGCGGCGCAGATCCTCTGAATAGTGTGCGGGGGACAGCGTTGCTTGCCGGACAGGTTCGGGCGCAGGCCCAAACCTTAGCCTATTCCGACGCTTTTCTACTTGCCGCTGCCGCCGCAGTTATAGGGTTGTGTCTCATCGTAACCCTGCGCTCCCCACCAGCGTGAGCTTTTCCATCCTGATGAGATTGAACCAATGATCAACGCTTCAGCAATTGAAGCAACTATTGCTTGACTAGCGACGATTGCGAGTTTAATAATTGAAGCAACACCACCGTTTGGCCTAGCCTGCCATCGCACGCGCTAGCTATTTGGCAACAAATGACGCTTCAAATGTATATCAAATGATGCTGATCATATTCCGCGAGTCGCCAGTCTGCATAGGGTTGAATAAATGCTTTCATCGTTAGTTGCCGGATCCATGGCCCGTCGAAATATCCATTACAGTTGGGTAATTGCGGCTGTGACGTTCTTGACGATGTTGGTAATGGCCGGGGCCGTGGGGGCGCCAGGAGTATTTATCCAGCCCCTCAAAGCTGAATTTGGTTGGCAGACAGATGACATTTCATCCGCATTAGCCATTCGATTTATTCTATTTGGCCTTATGGGGCCCTTTGCTGCCGCCTTCATGAATCACTTCGGCATGCGCCGCGTCATGATTGTGGCGCTGGCCACCGTGGTCACAGGGTTTGTATTGTCTGTGTCAGTGATGACGCAGTTCTGGGAGCTTATATTTTTCTGGGGCGTCCTTGTGGGCTTGGGGACGGGTCTTACGGCCATGGTGCTTGGTGCGACGGTCGCTAATCGCTGGTTCTCCGCTCGACGCGGTCTAATCATCGGCCTCTTGGCTGCGAGCTCCGCGACTGGACAGCTAGTTTTTCTCCCTATGTTGGCAAAACTGACGGAGAACTTCGGCTGGAGGTCTGCACTTCTTTTCATTTGCGTGATGCTTGTGCTTGCGGCGGTGGCAGTATGGACTTTGATGCGCGACCATCCGGCTGACCTCGGACTTCCTCTATACGGTGAAACCGAAACCGAAGTGGCTGTAAGCGCTTCACGATCCAGTTTGAGCCAGATGCTCTTGGGGCCTTTGGTGACGCTGCGAGATGTGTCGGGATCCATGACATTCTGGATTCTGTTCGCCACGTTTTTCATATGTGGAGCCTCCACTGCCGGATTGATTCAAACCCATTTTGTATCGATGTGCGGAGACTACGGCCTGGTTGCAACGACCGCTGCAGGCATGCTTGCATTGATGGGTATCTTTGATTTTGTGGGTACGGTGGGTTCGGGATGGCTTTCTGACCGATACGATAATCGCAAGCTTCTTTTTATCTATTACGGCCTGCGTGGCGTATCTCTCATGATTCTGCCTTTCACGGATTTTGCCATATCTGGTCTCTCCATCTTCGCGATCTTGTACGGACTGGACTGGATTGCAACCGTTCCCCGACGATCAAAATCACCGCA